>Ga0065721_10003581_pt1 | contig 206031 bp, 164 predicted proteins | sample Mesricmetagenome_FD_59108 | JGI IMG/M metagenome (GOLD analysis project Ga0065721, IMG submission 59108) | Mesophilic microbial community from rice straw/compost enrichment Sample: eDNA_1 v2 (version 2) | ecosystem: Engineered > Solid waste > Grass > Composting > Bioreactor | place: USA... | reverse complement strand
CCCCCCGACCTCCCCATGCATCCCGCCATGAAAACCTGCCCCCGCGCCTCCGTCCGCCTCGCCCGTGCTTTCTCGCTCGCCACCGTCTTCACCGGCTTCTCCTCCGGAGCTCTCATCGCCGCCGACGGCGCCTGGAACGTCTCCGCCTCCGGCGACTGGGGCGACATCACCAAGTGGAACGCGGGCGCCGGTCCCGTCGCCGACGGCGTGGGCGCCATCGCCAACTTCAACGTCCTGGCCAACCAGTCCATCACGCTCGATGCCGACCGCACCGTCGGCCGGCTGAATTTCACCAACTCGGCCAACATGCTGTCCTCCGCCAACGGCAGCGTGCTCACCTTGGCCGCCGCCGGCGGCACTCCCGTGATCGACGGCAGCGCCACCATCTCGGCGACCCTCGCGGGCACCCAGGGCCTGAGCTTCCAGCCCGGCGGCTTCCGCGACCTCAAGCTCTCCGGAAACAACACCTACACCGGCGTCACGTCCGTCGCGAGCGGCGGCAAACTCTACGTGCTGTCGAGCAACGCGCTCGGCGCCGCCGGTCCCGGCAACGGCACGAGCCTCACCTACGCCGACAACGCCAACGTCCAGCTCGTCTTCAATTCCTCCGCCGGCCCCTTGGTCGTGCGGGAGGATGTCCTGATGCGGATGACCGCGAGCGGAGGCGGCGACGGCGCCGTCACCGGCCGCTACCTCATCGTCAACGAGAACGCCGCCAACAGCACGACCTTGCAGGGAACGCTCACGCTGGATCGCGCCTCCACCACCTCCAACGGACGCGCGGTCACCGACTACTTCGGTGTCCAGGCCGTCGGCACCTTGAACCTCGAGGGCGCGATCACCGGCGCCGCGTCGGCCGGGCAGACCACCTCCACCTCCTTCGATCCCACTCGTCTGCAGATCAACGCCACCACGGCCACCGCCAACGTGAACATCGGCGGCGAGATCTCCGACGGCGCCATCACCGTCGGCGGCGTCTCGGTCTACACCGCCCTCACCAGCCTGGGCGTCGTCCGCCTCTCCGGCGAAAACACCTACACCGGCTCGACCGTCCATCAAAAGGGCACGCTTCTGGTCAACAACACCGCCGGTTCGGGCACCGGCGTCGGGGCCGTCTCCGTCGCCGCCACCGCCACCTTCGGCGGCACCGGCATCGTAGCCCCCTCCGGATCGAACGGCGTCACCTTCGCCGCCGGCTCCATCGTCGCCCCCGGCGACGTGGATTCGTCCGGCGACTCCATCGCCGCGGGCAAGACGCTCACCTTCGACCTGTCCAACACCACCGGCACGGTCGACTTCCAGGCCGGCGCCGCGATCTCCATCGATCTCAACGGCGACTCCGCCACCGTCGCCGAGAGCTTCGCCTTCATCGGCCTGGACGAGGGCGTCGCCGGAGTCCTTTTCAACGGCAACACCGTAAACTTCTCCGTCGGCGGCGCCGCGCTCGCCGACGGTCTCTACACCCTCGCGACCTTCGACGCCGCCAACGCCTACTCGGGAGGCTGGGTGATCGGCGCCGGCCTCGAGGACTATGCCGACCGGAATCTCCAGCTGATCTTCAACGCCGACAGCATCCAGTTGCAGATCGGCACGGGAGCCATCCCCGAGCCCGCGTCCGCGGTCGCGCTCGGCGCCTTCGTCGCGCTCGGCTTCGCCGCCGTCGGCCGTCGCCGGCGCGGATAGGTTTTCCCGCCGGTCTCCGGACCGGCCGCGCCCGCGCCTGCGCATCCGATCGCGCAGGCGCGTTTTCGTTCCTCTTCCCCGCGCTCTCGTCCGCCCTCCCGCGTTTTTCCCGTTCTTGTGAAAACCTCGTCCTTCGCCCGCTTCCCGACCTCGTCCTCCCTGGCTCGTCTCGTCGCGTTTCTGCTTGCCGCCGCCCCCGTCGTCCACGCCGCCAACGGCCGATGGATCGGACCGAAGAACGGCGGCTGGGGCGCGCCGGAGAACTGGGCCGATGGCGTCATCGCCGGCGGACCCGATGCCGTCGCGACCTTCGACGCCGACGGCGCCCAGACCCTCTATGTCGGCGTCGACGTCGGTCGCACCATCGGCCATCTCGTGCTCAAGGGCCGCAAGCCGTGGGAGATCAACGGCGCGCGTCTCACGCTCGCCGTCACCGGCACGGACGAACAGCCGACCATCAGCGTGCTCGACGGCCATCACCTGCTCCCATGCGGCCTCGCCGGCAGCCAGGGCTTCGTGAAACGCGGGGGCTCCCACCTCTACCTCTCCGGCGAAAATTCCTACGCCGGCCCCACCTTCGTCTCCACCGGGCACCTGTATGCGATGAACCCGCGTTCGCTCGGCCTCTCCGGACCCGGCAACAACACCGTCGTCACCCACACCGCGCAGCTGCACATCACCCGGGGCATCCAGCTCGACGAGGACATCGTGCTCTTCCGCACCGCCACCGGCGACTCCAACAATCTCTACATCGACAACGGAGAGAACGTCCTCACCGGCACGCTCACCGTGCAACGCGGCGGCGCCTCGTCGCAGACCTACGGCTTCGGCGTGCAGGTCTCCGAGGGCTCCCTGCTCGTCACCGGGGCGGTCGCCGGCCGGCTCACGCCCGGCGCCACGCCGGGCGCCGCCGGCATGGACGCGAACGTGCTTCGGTTTCGCGTCCGGCAAGGCGCGCGCGCCGAGCTCGCCGGGGTCGTTTCCGACGGCGACATCGGCGCCGGCGGGCTTTCGCTTCGAAAGACCGATCCCGGCGTTCTCGTCCTCGGCGCGGCCAACGCCTACAGCGGGTCCACCGTGTGCGACGGCGGTCTCCTGCTCGTGAACAACACGCGCGGTTCCGCCACCGGTTCCGGTTCCGTCTTCGTCAACGCCGGCGCCACCCTCGGCGGCGTCGGCGGCATCGCCCCCGGCGGCTCGGCCACGATCACTTTCGCGAACGGCGCCACCGTCGCGCCCGGCGCGGGCGAGGGCCGCGACTCGCGCGGCCGGCCGCTCACCTTTTACCTCGGGGCGACGGGCGGCGAAGCGGTTTTCCGCGCCGGAGCCCGTCTCGATATCGCCCTGAGCCCGCGTGGTTCGGACCACGGCACGCGTCTCGCCTTCACCGGCTTGGCCAAACGCCGCGGCGTCGTCGTGCGATTCGAGGAAACCGTCGTCGATTTCACCCTGCCCGCCGGCGCCTCCCTTCCGCCCGGTGTCTACCCCGTGGCGAGTTTCGACGCTCCCGACTCCTACGCCGGCCGCCTCGTGCTTGGCTCCGGTCTCGAGGATTACGACGCCGCCCTCGTGCACGATCCCGCCGGCATCCATCTTCGCGTGGCCGGCCGCCGCTGATTCACCCCGCGGCGTTCGGGACGGCGTTCAGGGAACAAGTCCGCCCGACCCGCGCGGCGGTCCCGCTCCCGACGCGGCGGCGCCGCGGGGTTTTCCCGGGGGCGGCCGCATGCGCGACGTCGGCCAAGGGAGGGGTGGCAAAAACTGCACCGTTCTGCCACGTTGGGCGGATGAAACCCACCCGCCGTGCCGCCGCCTCGCCCGCCGGGGACGGCGCGCCGCATCTTCTCCTCGGGGAAAGCGAGGCGATCCGCCGCCTCGTGGCGCAGGCCGAGGCCGTCGCTCCCACCGACGTGACCGTGATGATCGAGGGCGAGAGCGGCACGGGCAAGGAGCTCGTCGCCCGGCTCATCCACGCCCGAAGCCGGCGCGCGAAAAAGCCCTTCGTCTTCGTCAACTGCGCGGCCTTGCCCGAGTCGCTCGTCGAGTCGGAGCTTTTTGGATACGTGAAGGGCGCTTTCACCGACGCGCGCGCCGACAAGCCCGGACGTTTCCTCCTCGCCGACGGCGGCACGCTCTTCCTCGACGAGATCGGCGACCTTTCGCTCAAGGGGCAGGGCGACCTCCTGCGCGTCCTCGAAGACCACGCTTTCCGCATGGTCGGCGGCACCTCGGTGGTGAAGGTCGACGTGCGGATCATCGTCGCGACCAATCGCAACCTCCACGAGGCCGTCGCGGAGGGGAAGTTTCGCGAGGATCTTTTCTACCGCCTCCAGGTGGTGCCGCTTCGCACCCCGCCGCTTCGGGAGCGACCCGAGGACATCCCGATCCTGGTCGAGGCCTTCCTCGCCCACTTCTCCGAACTGCACCGCCGGCGACGGAAACGCCTGGACGCCGAGGCGATGCGCGTCTGCCGCCGCTTCCCCTGGCCGGGCAACGTGCGCCAGCTTCGCAATCTCGTCGAACGACTGGTCGTCACCTGTCCCGAGACGGAGATCGGCGTCGCGCAGCTGCCGGATTTTCTCGCGCGCCACGAACGCGAGGCGCCGGAGTTTTCCGTGCGCGTGGGCATGACGCTCGCCGAGGTGGAACGGCTGTTGATCCAAAAGACGCTGAGCCAGCTGACCTCGAACCGCGCCGAGGCCGCGCGCGTGCTCGGCATCAGCCGGCGAGGCCTGCAATACAAGCTGCGCGCCCACGGTTTGATCGACGACTGATCCCGCGCGAGGGCGTCCGCCGAACGAGATTCGAACTCCCTGCACCTTGGACCGGCCTTTCGGTGCAAAACTTGCGCCATCGGTGTTTCCGCATCGGGGCGCCTGGCAGGACATGGGTGGCCAAATAAATTTTATCCGGCTGTCGGAGAGGGTGTTGCCTGTCTGAAGGAGGCGGGGGAACGCCGCATGCAACAAGAGCGGCGACATGAAGCCTATTGTGGAAAAACTGCTCGAACTTCAGACGATCCTGCTGGCAAAGCCGGCCGAAGGCACGGAGGCGGGGGCGAAGGCCTTCGCGCTGCGTCAGGAGGTGCCGAGCTCGCTGCTCGGGCATTTCAACCGTCAAATCGCGCGAGGCCGGCGTGCGGTGGCCCTGGTGCGAAACGGCGTCTGCGGCGAATGCCACATGCGTCTGCCGCTCGGCACCGCCGCGAGCCTGGTGGGCGCGAACGACATCGTTCTCTGCGAGACGTGCAGTTGTTATCTCATGCTCGCGCCGACGGAGGCCGAGGCGGTGCGTCGCCAGATCGAGGATACGAAGGCGCGTCGCCTGAAAAAGATCCGGACCTCCGTGGCCGCGCCGGCCTGAACCGCGCGCCGGACATGCGCCGAAGAGGCGCGAAATTTGGCGAGAGCCGGAGAACGGTTTCCGGCCGGATGATAGCCCGCTGAGGGTTCGAGCCCCTCTCTCGCCGCCATTTTCCCGGGCGCGCGCCGACATGCGGGCGCGGCGCGCGATCGGCGCGGCCGCGTTGGGGGGACGGGGCGCTCACACGGGAGGGGGCGAGCGGCGGATCGTATTGATTTTTCCACGACACTCCCGCCGGGCGGGGATGTCGCCGGAGACCGGCGCCTGTTTCCTCCTGTCGAACGGGTCGGCGCCGCCCGGCGCGCCTCCGCGCTCGCCAGCCGGCGGGTTTTTGTTCCAATCCGCCGACACCCCATCGCCGCGCCCGCCCCCGTCGCCGCGCGACTCATGGGCAACCCCGATTTCCTATGCTGATCATCGCTCATCGAGGGGCGTCCCACGACGCGCCGGAAAACACGCTCGCTTCGGTGAAGCTGGGCTGGGCCCAGGACGCCGACGCGGTCGAGATCGACGTCTATCGGACGCGGGACGACGAAATCGTCGCGCTCCACGACCACACCTTCCAGCGCACCGCGGGCCACCCCGGGGACGTGGAGGAGATGGATCTCGCCGAGATTCGCACGCTCGACGTCGGCGCGTGGAAAGGACCCCGGTTCGCCGGCGAACGCGTGCCCACGCTCGCCGAGGTGCTCGCCACGGTGCCCGGGGGCAAATCGCTCGTGATCGAGATCAAATCGGGCCCCGTGATCGTCCCCGCGCTCCAACGCGTGCTGCGCGCGGGGCCGGTGCCGCTTGCGAACATCGTGCTCATCTCCTTCAACGCCGACGCGCTCGCGGCCGCGAAGCGCGCGCTCCCGGAATGCGTCGCCCTGCTTCTGGAGGGCGGCACGCACGAGGGACGCCAGCGCACCGTGGTCGACCTCGACGCCCTGATCCGGCGTTGCCACGACACCGGTTTCGACGGGCTCGACCTCGGGAACGATTGGCCGATCGACGCCGCCTTCGTGCGCCGCGTGCACGACGCGAAACTCCTCTTCTACGTCTGGACGGTGAACCGCGCCGAAAACGGACGCGAACTCGCCGACGCGGGCATCGACGGTCTCACCACGGACCGGCCCGGCTGGATGCGGGAGATGCTTCGCGCCGACGGCGCCCTCTCGTGCTGAAGGCGCGGGGGACGCTCGCGCAGGCCGGCCGATGAACAACGCGTCCGTGTCGTTCCGCCTCATCGCCCACCGCGGCGCGCCGATGCGCGCGCCGGAGAACACCCTCGCCTCGTTTCGCTCGGCCCGCGAACTCGGAGCGACCGAGATCGAGACCGACGTGCAGCTCACCACCGACGGCGTGCTCGTGCTCTGTCACGACGACACGCTGCGGCGTTACGGCCACGGCGACCGTCCGGTCGAGTCCTGCCCCTACGCGGGCGAGGGCGGGCTCGCCGCGCTGGATTTCGGCGCGTGGTTCTCGCCGGAGCACGCGGGCGAACGCATCGCCACGCTGGACGCGCTGATCGACGCCCACGCGCGCGACTTTGTTTTCCACATCGAGCTGAAGGGCGCGCACGAACGTCTCGCGGCGGAGACGATCGCTTTGCTGGGCGCGCGGGGCGTGATGGACCGCTGCGTGTTGACCTCGTTTTCCTACGATCAGCTCGCGCGGGCTCGGAAGGTGGCTCCGAGGGCGCGGCTCGGCTGGTTGGTGAAGCAGTTCGACGACGCGGCCATCTCGGGCGCAATGGAGCTCGGGCTTTTCCAGCTCTGTCCGGTGGCGTCGAGCGTCACGTCCGAACGCGTCGAGGCGGCGCGGCGCGTGGTGGCCGAGGTGCGGGCCTGGGGTTGTCCGCGCGAGGCGGAGGAGGCTCGGCGGGCCGCGCGTCGGCTCGCGGAGGCCGGCTGCGTCGGCCTGACGGTGGACGAGCCCGGCTGGTTTGCGTGAACCGTGCGAAGCCCTGAGTCCTGCGCGGACGCGGTCCTTGTCGAACTTCGCTTTGCGCCCGGGCCGCGGGCGGACAGCCTTGGCGGACGATGATTTCTCCCGCCGATCTTTTGCCCAGGATTTCCGAGCTCGCCCGCGAAGCCGGTGAAATCGCGATGCGCCATTTCGCAGCGCCGATTCCGACGACGTCGAAGACGAGCCGCATCGACATCGTCACCGCGGCCGACACCGAGGTGGAGGCCTATCTGGTCGGCGAACTCACGAAACTTTTCCCCGACCACCACATCGTTGGCGAGGAGGGCGGCGGGCAGGGCGCGCCGGCGGCTTCGGCGAAGCATCACTGGTTCGTCGATCCGATCGACGGCACGGTGAACTTCGCGAGCAAGCTGCCGCATTTCTGCACGAGCATCGCGCTTGCCACGACCGACCGCGAACCGCTCCTCGGCGTGGTCTACGATCCGACGCGCCGCGAGCTTTTCGCCGCGACGAAGGGCGGCGGAGCGACGCTCAACGGCGCTCCGATCCGCGTGACGCAGACCGCCGAGCTCATCGACTCGGTGGTCGTCAGCGGCTTTCCCTACGACAAGCACACCAATCCCGACAACAACCTGAAGGAGTGGGGCGCCTTTCTCCTGAAAATCCGCGGCGAGCGCCGGCTCGGCAGCGCGGCGCTGGATTTTTGCTACGTCGGGGCGGGGCGGCTCGACGGGTATTGGGAAAAGGATCTGAAGCCCTACGACGCGATGGCGGGCATGCTCGTCGCGCGCGAGGCCGGCGGCGTGGTGACCGACTACGCCGGCGGAGCGTATCCGCAACGTCAGGACAGAGGGCGCTACGTCGCGAGCAACGGACGCATCCACGACGAGATGCTGCGCGTGCTCGCTTCCGCGGGGAATCCGTAGCGGGTCGACGGCGCGACGCGCCGGCCCGGCGACACGCCGGCGGAGGGAGGCGTTTCCGACGCGCGCGTCACGAGCGACTCGAGATGCATCCGGTGTCGGACGACGTGCCGCTCATCCGGCAATAGAGCGGTTTCAACCGGGCGTGCTCGCTCCAGAAGGGCGGGCGCGGAGCGTTCTCCAGCAGGGCGATGAGAATCGCGAAGTGGATGTGCCAGCCGGAGGCGAAGTTGCCGACATCCTTGAGATCCTCGCCGGAGGCTCGATGGGTGAGGACCAGGCGGACCTTGTCGCCTTCGGGACTGAGGTCGAAGGTCACGACCGAGTCGTCGCCGCCGAAGGTGAACTCGAGCAGCCGCGGCGCTTCGCACCGGAGCACGCGTCCCTCGAAGGTGACCCCGGGATCCTGCACCTTGGCGTATTCGGCCGGAGGCGTCTCGTCGGGCGCGAGGTTCTTGTGATGCATGGCGAAGACGAAGCGTCCGCCGGGTTTTTGTTCGAGCAGGCCGCCGCAAAACCAGCGCGCGCGTTTCTCGGGATCGGTGATGAAGTCCCACACGCGTTCGATCGGTCCGGGCAGAAGGCGCACGAGGCGCACTTCGCCCGGCGTGGGGAAACTGGCGAGGGTTTGGTTTTCGTCGGTGGAGCTCATTTGGATTTTCTTTTCGCGGTTTTCTTGGGTTTGGCGGCGGCGGGTTGCCGGCGCGCGTCGTCGGCGAGGAGTTCGCGTTCGAGCGCGTCGAGACGGCGGGACCAGACGGCGCGGGTCTTTTCGAGCCAGCGTTCAAGTTCGGCGAAGCCGGCGGGATCGAGGGACTGGATGCGGGATTGGCCGACGGCGCGGGTGCGGACGAGGCCGGCTTCGCGCAGGACGTTCAGGTGCTGGGAAATCGCCGGGGCGCTGAGATCGAACTCGTCGACGAGCTCGCCCGCGCTGCGCTCGCGCTCCGCGAGCAGCTCGACGATGCGCCGGCGCGTCGGGTCGGCGATGGCGGCAAGGCTTTGCATGTCGACATTTATTTAAGCATAAACTTAATTAAGCAAGCGCGAAAATAAGAAGGTGGAACCGGGGAGCATGCTCACGATGGTCGCGGACGGGCGCGAAACCTCCGGGGGCGCGGTCTGTGTGCTCCCCGCGCGCGGGCGATCGCCGCGATGCGCGCGGAGACGGAGTTCTTATGCCCGGGCGAGGGCATGGGGTGGGGCGGTGCTTAGTGGGATTATTGGGGCGACGAATGTGACGATGCGGCCTTACTCAACTGATGGCTGGGATGCCTAGGCCACGCAGGTAATCGTAAGTGGCATCGTAGACGCTCGGCGGTCGTGTGGGATCGTCATGATCGCCTGGAGGGACGAAAATGACCATGCCTTGGCGAGCGCGGGTAAGAAGCACGCGGTAGGCGTTTTTGAGATGAGCACGATTGTCTGCGTTGTTTACGTTGATCCATCGATCGCCACGGAAGTCGTGATAACTCCAGTCCGATGATGTGAAGCGCAGATCGGCATCCCAAGTGACGCAGATCCAGTCCAGCTCGAGGCCCTGCACCTGAAACTCCGTCGCTGCATCTTCGAGGTAGTAGCTCGAACGAGTGTCGCTGCGGTCATTCAGGAACCAATGGACGGGATCGATGCTGACGCGGATGTCGATCGCATGTGGTTTGAGGCGCATCGCTTTGGAGGAAGCGACCAATCCAAAGCGTTCGGAGCCACGTGCACGGTGGCGAAGCCAGCGTTTGGCGGTCTCTAAATCGCGTGTGAGCAAGATAGGGAAGCGGTCGCGAATCTGTGCGAACAGATCACGAGCTGCGGAGCGTTCCACATCGAGCAGAGCTTTGACGAAGGCCGAGAGGCTTTCGGCGCGGAATGATCGCATCGAGATCGCCAGGTGGAGATGAGGTTCGAAATGAGCACGAGGCGTTTGGCTCAGCGCGGCCAAGGCTTCCGAGGCGCCGTATTCTGAATCGTGTAAATGCTTGGAGATGTAGAATTTCCAGTGGGGGAACTTTTCTTGGATTGCAGATAACCACTCTGAAATGCCGGCTTCGCCAGTGTTGATTTCTTGGCCGCCGCCGACGAGGCACACAATCAATGCCCAATCGGGATGGCGGTCCATGTAACGGATCAGAAACTCGGGTTCTGATTGGCTGAAGCCTGATAGCCCTTTTTTCCGCTGCATGAACTTGGATGTCTGCGGGAGGTCCCATGCGCGCTGGGCTTCATCGAAAATCACGACGTGTTCGTGTGGTGGTGCCGGATCTTTGAGGGCTTCATCTCGGAAGTGATGAATGTTTTGGATGAACGATTCTACGCGTTTGCGAACTTCGCCTTTGCGGAGGCGCTTGCCCTGCGCTTTGCCGCGATCGACCTCGTCGCGAGTGAGGGCTTCACGAAGCACGGCGACCAGCGGACCGTTTCCCGAAAGAAAGACGGCGTGAGTGAGGTCATTTTCGTCGCGCCGTTGCGTGGCGATATTGAGGCCGACGAGCGTTTTTCCTGCACCGGGAACACCGGTCACAAAGCAGATCGTTTTCCGCCTATGGGTGCGGGCTTCGTCAATGAGGGCTTCGATACGACGCGAGGTGACTGAGAGGTTTTGTGCGCCAGCGTCGTATCGGGTGATCGCTTCGACAGAGTGCTGAGCGTAGAGGGTGCGCGCAGCCTCTACGATGGTGGGACTCGGACGATAGGGCGCGCTGAGCCACGATTGAATATGCAGAGGAGTGTTTGCTGGGATCTCAGTCAGGCAGCGATCGATAATCGCGCGAAGATTGGCAGGCGTTGATAAGAGCGGTGTGTAGACGCGATCGGGGGCTGCTTGGAGTCTGGTGTGTGTTTGTGAAGACTCGCTGGCTGCTGTGGCGACGAGGATGGGGACAATCGCGGCATCATGACTGGCCGCATGAAAGTTTTTCAGGTCTAGCGCGTAGTCCCAAGCTTGGTTTAGGGCTGCGCGTGTGAAGTCGCGTTCGCCGACTTTGAATTCGATCACGAAGACCACTGCGCCAATCACCAACACCACGTCGATGCGTCGGCCCATGCGCGGGACAGTGAACTCGAAGCACACCAGTCCATTTAGCCCAATGAGAGCAGAGTAGAGCAGAGTCAGCTGATGCTGCCACGCCTGCTTTTGGTCCGTGACGAGATCGAAATCTCGATTGTTGGCGAGTTGGGCGAAAACGATGTCGGACGGTGTGCCCAAAAATTCTGCGATGGGTGCCGAATACCAAGCGCGAGCAGGGGGTGGAGGAGGTGGGTGACAAGCGTCCGAAGTGAGCATCAGCGTGGGTGTTGTGAGATGTGCTCCGGATTCGTGCAAGCGGTGCGTGCTCAATGCTCCGTGGAGTTAGGGTAGTTTGATTGCGATGGCCGGGGTGAGGATGCGAACGGGGCGACAGAGTTTTTCCGGGAAACGGGCGGCGTTGCCAGTGACGAGGATTTGATCGGGTGCGACCAAGGCTGCGGCGAGAAAGACTTCGTCGTCGGGGTCGGGTAGCGTTGGGGTGAGGGATCTCGGCGACTTGATCCGCTGGATCGACGGCGGAGTCGGCGTGGCGGAGACGAGCATGTTGGTGGAGATGGCCCAGCCGGGGTATTGGCGTTTCCGCTTTGCCGAACGCGTGGCGCGAGCGGCCGAAATATTGGCGACGATATCCATGTCGGTGAGCTCGGAAGAGCCTGAGCGGGCACCCCGGTCTCGCACCCGGGGGCCGATCCGGCGATGGGCGGTAAGCCGGGGGAGGTGTCGTGCGGAACGGTGACCGGAGAGCGCCCGTCGAGCGTTCGCCTTGGTTTCGTGACGAGCGGAGACGGCGTTTGGCGACCGGGCTTCACCCCTCGTCGCCTCGGGCCGAGTCGCGGGAAATTTGAGTTTGCCAGCGCGTCGCGGCGGTCGGCACGCTGCCCATTCTCGTCAGATTTCCGAAACCCTTTAATCAAAACATACAGCCATGTCCGAAGATCTCGTAGGTAACGTTCTTGTTGGCCAATCCGGCGGCCCCACCGCCGTCATCAACGCCTCCCTCGCCGGTGTGATCTCGGAAGCGCTCAACCATCCCGACATCGAGGAGATCTACGGCGCCCTCAACGGCGTGCTCGGCATCCTCAACGAGGACCTCATCGACCTCGCCGCCGAGAGCCAGCAGACCATCCGCGGCCTCAAGTTCACCCCCGGCGCCGCCCTCGGCACCTGCCGCTACAAGCTCAAGAAGCAGGCCGACTTCGACCGCGTCCTCGAGGTCTTCAAGGCCCACAACATCCGCTACTTCTTCTACGCCGGCGGCAACGACTCGCAGGACACCGCCGACAAGATCTCCAAGCTCGCCCAGCAGCAGGGCTACGCCCTCCGCGTCATCGGCATTCCGAAGACGATCGACAACGATCTCCCCATCACGGACCACACCCCCGGCTACGGCTCCGTCATCAAGTATATCTCCACCACCATCCGCGAGATCGCCTGCGACAACGCCGCGATGGGCCAGCACGATCTCGTGCAGATCGTCGAGGTCATGGGCCGCAACGCCGGCTGGATCGCCGCCGGCGCCGCCCTCGCCAAGCGACGCGACCACCCGCACGATCCCCCGCACCTCATCTACCTCCCCGAGGTCGCCTTCACGACCGAGAAGTTCGTCGCCGACGTGCAACGCGTCCTCAAGCGCGAGAAATACTGCCTCATCGTCGTGGGCGAGGGCCTCGTGGATCCCGACGGCAACTACATCGCCGCCGACGACAAGACCGACGCCTTCGGCCACGCCCAGCTCGGCGGCGCCGGCGACTACCTGCAGTCCCTTGTCGAACAGCACCTTCCCGGCATCAAGTGCCGCACCGTGAAGCTCGGCATGGCCCAGCGTTGCGCCGCCCACGCCGGCTCCAAGACCGACGCCGACGAGGCCTTCCTCGCCGGCCAGTGGGCCGTCAAATACGCCGTCCGCGGCGAGACCGACAAGATGGTGACCCTCCAGCGCGGCGAGACCGACCACTACACCGTCGAGACCGGCCTCGCCCCGCTCTCCGACATCGCCAACGGCGTGAAGAAGCTTCCCCGCGAGTGGATCAACGAGGACGGCGTCTCCATGAACCATCAGTTCATCCGCTACGCCACCCCGCTCATCCAGGGCGAGACCCAGGTCGCCTACGAGCACGGCCTCCCGGCCTTCGCCAAACTCGACAAGGTGACCATCGACAAGCAGCTCCCCGCCTACGAGTTCTGAGCGACCGCTCGGGGACGCCACGCGTAATCGACGCCCACGTATTTTCTATTGGAAGCCGGTCGCTCCTCGGAGCGGCCGGCTTTTTGTTTGGCCCGCTCACGAAACGGCTCCGCCGTTCCACCACGGCGAAGTCGCGATCGATCCGTGGCGGAAGTGCGGAACGCTTTTGTTCCCTGCCGCCGTCACCATCCTCCGGATACATCGCGCGCCTGTGCGCGCCCTCCCCTCTTTCCCGCCATGTCCTCCCGCGCCGCCGCGCCCGATTCGCCGCGCGGCATTTTTTCCGCGCTCGCGGCTTATTTTTGCTGGGGCCTGTTTCCGCTCTTCTGGCGGCAACTCGCCTCGGTCGACGCGCTCGAACTGATCGCGCACCGCCACGTCTGGTCGCTCGTCGCCGTCGCTGGCCTGCTCGCTTGGCTCGGCGGCGCGCGCGAGCTCTTCGGCGCCTTCCGCCGGCCCGCCGTGCTCGGCTTCACCTTCCTCGCCGGCGTGCTGCTCACGCTCAACTGGTTCGTCTTCGTCTGGGGCGTGAACCACGGGCGCGTGATCGAGTGCTCGCTCGGCTACTTTCTCATGCCGCTGGCCAACGTTCTCGTCGGCCGTTTCGCGCTCGGCGAACGGCTTTCGCGTCCGCAGGCGGTCGCGCTCTCCGTCGCCGCCGCCGGCGTGACCCTGCTTGTCTGGCGCGCGGGCGGCGTGCCGTGGGTCGCGCTCGGCATCGTCGCGAGCTGGGCGCCGTATTCGCTGCTGAAGAAACGCGCCGCGCTGCCCGCCCTGCCGGGATTCGGGCTCGAGACGCTCCTGCTCGCGCCGCTCGCGATCGCCTACCTCGGCTGGCTTGCCTGGCACGGACGCGGCGCGCTCGGACACGCGCCCGCCGGCGTCGAGGCGCTTGTCCTGCTCAGCGGTTTGGTGACGGCCGTGCCGATCGTGCTTTTCGCCGACGGCGCGCGGCGCCTGCGACTGACCACGCTCGGCCTCCTGCAATATCTTGTGCCGACGCTGCAATTCCTCGTCGGCTGGGCGGTGTTTCGTGAGCCGCTCGCGCCCGACCGGCTCGCCGCCTTCGTTTTCATCTGGACCGGCCTCGCGATCTACGGCACGGACCTCGCGCGCACGGCGCGACGCACGCGGCGATAGGATTGTCACGATCGTCGCGCTTCGTGTTGCAGGCCGGACCGCCGGTCTGGCACCCCGTGCCCCACCCCGCGATCAGGCTTATACCGGTGTCTGGTCGCTTTTGGACTTGGGGAGGGACGGACCGCTGGGCCGTTCGCGCGAATGGAGGGAGATGGCAAACCTCGGCGGTTCCGGCGGTCCCGCCCCGCCCGAAGAAGTCTATTTCTTTTCCGCCGTCGGCGTTACGCCGTCTCGCTCATGCCGTGCTGGGCGAGGGGATGCGCACGAGCACGCGCTCGTCGCCGTCGGTGAAGGACTGGCGGATCGTCGTGAAATTCGGCAGGTGGCCGCGTTGCAGGCGGCGGTGCGCGCTCTGGAGCTTGCCCTGCATCTCGTGGGACGTTTCCAGCGCGGGGAAGGGCGCGTCCATCTGGAAGCTGCCGTCCTCGGTGGTGGTGACCTGCATGTCGCGGATGCGCGGATCGGCGCAGAGTCCGAGCGTGGTGCTGTGCGCGAACGCGAAGTGCGTCATGTCGAGGTAGTTTTCCACCTCGCGACGCCAGCCGGCGGCGAAACGCATCGGCGGGCCCATGACGTAGGTCCAGCGCGGATCCTCGAACTCGGGCACGTGGGGCAGTTCGTGCGGCTTGCCGTCGGCGAGCGGCTTGTCCTCGAGCTTCACCCACACGTAGCCGTAACGCTCCTGCACGCGGTAGGAACGCAGGTGCGAGAGCGCGAGTTTTTCGGGATTCGGCTCCAGCAACGAGGGGATCGACTGGCAGGCGTCGTCGGCGGCGAACTCCCAGCCGTGGTAGGGGCACATGAGATGCCCGTGGCGGAAGCAACCTTGCGCGAGGTCGGCGCCCTTGTGCGGGCAGTCGGCGTCGGCGGCGAGCAGGCGGCCGTCGGGAAAACGCGCCACGACGAGGCGCGTCTCCAGCAGGGTGTAGCCGATGATCTTGCCCGCGGGCAGGTCGGCGGAGTTCGAGACGGGCTGCCAGGTGCGGCGCAGCGCGGATACGACGTGGTCTTCGGTGAGTTGCACGGGAAAAAAGAAAGCCCGCGAACCTTAGCAGGTCGGGAGTCCGGAAGTCTTTGCAAGACGGGCACAATCTATTTGCGGATCGGGTGATCGGGGGGTGAGGAACAGGGCATGGCGTCTTCTCGCGCAACGAAGCCGGCGACCCGTCCGCGCCGCGTGGTGCGGCCGGCGGAGGTGAACTTCACGCCGGCGGGCGTCTGCGTGCTCCAGAGCCGTCATGCACGGGGCTTCCGCATGGAGCCGACGCGGCACGACTATCTGAAGGTGTTGCTGGTCTTCTCCGGGGCGGGGGCGCTCTTGCCCGGGGGCGGGGACGACGAGGCGCGCGCGTCCGCGCTGGCGGCGGGCGATCTCGCGGTGGTGCCGCCGGGTTGCGTGCATCGGCTGCGGGACCGACGGCCGATGTCGCTTTATGTGGTGTGCTTTCGCGTCGCGGAGTTTCGCGACGGCTACGCCGAAACCTGTGGCGGATCGGGCGAGGCTCCGAGGGTGTGGCGCGGAGTCGCGACCGATTTTCTCGAGCAGGCGCGCCGGCTCCTGCACGAACAGGACTCGCGGCGCGCGGCGGCGGACGCGATGGCGCGCGGGCTGGCCTGGCAGTTTCTCGCCGCGCTCGCGCGCCTGCCGGAGACGCGCGCGACGACGAAACCCGGCGCGGCGACCGGCGACCCGACGGGCAGCCGGGAGCGCGTGCGACGCGCGGCGGAGGAGCTGCGTCACGGCTTCTACGAGGCGTGGAGCCTCGACGAGGCGGCGCGGCGCGCCGGACTCGGGCGGCGGCGATTCTCGCAGTTGTTCGTCGAACTGCACGGGCGGACCTGGTGGAAGGCGCTCCAAGCGGCGCGGCTCGACCATGCGGAGAAACTGCTTGCCGAAGATCCCCGTCGCTCGGTTGCGGCGGTGGCCTTCGAGTGCGGCTATGGTGATCTCTCCGGATTTTATCGGGCGTGGAAAAGCCGTCGCAAAGGGAGTCCGCAAGCATGGCGCTTGCGCCGGATGCGGTGTGTATAGATTCGAGCGATGAGCACCGCATCCCCCTCCGCGCCCGCTTCCGGCGACAAGCCCGTGCGCGGAGTGCTGCCCTGGCTGGTCGCGGCGGCGCTCTTCATGGAGAACCTCGACGCCACGGTGCTGAACACCGCGGTGCCGACGATGGCGGCCGACCTCGAGGTGCCGGCGCTCAGTCTGAAGTCGGTGCTGTCGAGCTACACGCTCAGCCTCGCGGTCTTCATTCCGGCGAGCGGCTGGGCGGCGGACCGCTTCGGCACGCGGCGCGTGTTCATGTGGGCGATCGGCTTCTTTCTCGCCGGTTCGCTGCTCTGCGCGATCGCGACTTCGACCGGGATGCTTGTCGCGGCGCGCATTTTGCAAGGCCTCGGCGGCGCGATGATGGTGCCGGTGGGCCGCGTGGCGCTCGTGCGCAGTTATCCGCGTTCGCAAATGCTGGCGGTGACAAACTTCGTCGTGATCCCGGCGCTGATCGGTCCGCTGATCGGCCCGACCGTCGGCGGACTGATCGTCACCTGGGCGCACTGGCGGATGATCTTTCTGCTCAACGTGCCGATCGCGTTCGCGGGATTTTGGCTGACGCGGAAACACATGCCGGATTTTCGCGACCAGGCGCCGGCGCGTCTGGACGCGGTGGGCTTCGTGCTCTTCGGCACGGGCATCGCCTTGTTGTCCTACGTGCTCGAAGTGTTCGGCGAGCACAGCGCGCCGCTCTCGTCGGTGGGCATGCTGCTCGCGGGCGCGATCGTGTTGCTCTTCGCCTACGGTTGGCACGCGCGCGGTGTCGCACGACCGCTGCTCGATCTCGCGCTGATCAAGATTCGCACCTTTCGCGTCGCGGTGCTCGGCGGCTTCGTGACGCGACTCGGCGTCGGCGCGTCGCCGTTTCTGCTGCCGCTGTTGTTTCAGATCGGGCTCGGTTACGCCCCCTGGAAGGCGGGTTTGCTGACGATGCCGCAGGCGGCGGCGGCGATCGGAATGAAGGTGCTCAGCCGGCGCCTGCTCCGGCGCTGGGGGCACCGCAATCTGCTCGTGGTGAACACGGTTCTGCTCGGCACGATGCTTGCGAGCTACTCGCTGGTGTCGCCCGGAGTGCCGACGGCGGTGCTGGTGGCGATGACGTTCACGCAGGGCTTTTTCTCGTCGCTCCAGTTCACCTGCATGAACTCGCTCGTCTACGCCGACGTGCCCGACGAGGCGGCGAGCCGCGCGGGCAGCATCGCGAGCACGGCGCAGCAGCTTTCGCTGAGCTTCGGCGTGGCGACGGGTTCGTTGCTCGCGGCGTGGTTTGTCGGCACCGAGCTGCATCCGCCGGCGGAGGTGTTGGTGCCGGCCCTACACCGCGCCTATCTGACGGTGGGTATTCTGACGGCGCTGTCTTCGCTCACCTTCTGGGGATTGCGTCCGACCGACGGCGACAACGTGAGCAACCGCCGCCGTCGCGACATGTCGCCCCGCGCGGCGACCGCGGTGCAGAACACGGGGGACGGCGCGACGGGGACGTGAGGATGTGATCGATGTAGCCCCGACCGCTGGTCGGGGTGCCGGAAGCCCGACCAGCGGTCGGGCCTACATTAACCGAGGCCGAGCGCGAGGTTGTCGGAGTCGGTTTCGTCGCGCGCGGCGAGGCCGTGGACGGCGGGGACGACGCACTCGGGCGAATCGAAGTCGGAGCAGTTCATCCGCGGGCTCACCGGGGTGGCGGTCATTTGCGAGGCGTCGGCGGGAGTAAGAATCGAAAGGAGGTCGGTTTCGCTCGCGGAGGTGTCGAGCCACGTGCGGCAGGCTTCGGCGGAGGCGAGCATCGCGGGCATGCGGTGGTGAAGCGACGCCATGAGTTCGTTGGGTGTGGTGGTGACAATGACCACGCCGGCGTGTCCGTCGGCGTCGGGCTCCCATAGGCCCGGAAAAGCGAAAGGCGCGGTGCCGGCGCGGCGAAAAAGCCAGGGCAGGCGGGCGCGACCGCGTTTTTCCCATTCGTAGAAGCCGGTCGCGGGGATGAGGCAGCGACGGTGTCGGAAGGCGTCGCGGAAGGACGGCTTTTGCGTGAGCGTCTCGGCGCGAGCGTTGGTGAGCGGGGCGCGAGACGCGGCGGGCGCGGCGTCCGCGGAGGAAAACGCGGCGGGCGAGGGAAAGCCCCAGCGCGGGGTGAAGATGCGTGCGGTGCGGGTTTTTTCGCCGGAGCGGAGCGCGAGCAGATCGGTGCCGGGCGCGATGTTGTAACGGCTCATCGCCTTGGCCACCGCGGCGGCAAGCGCCTCGAGACCGAGCTTTTTAAAACCGGTCTCGGCGGCGGGAACCTCGAGGAGGAAACGTGTGCACATGGAGCGCGTCAAAGAATGTAGGCCCGGCCGGTGGCCGGGCAGCCCGACCAGCGGTCGGGCCTACACCCGGCTTGAATCGAAACGCCGTCAGGCCTGGGCGAGGGCCTGCTCGAGGTCGGCCTTGAGGTCGGCGAAGTCCTCGCAGCCGAGGCTGAGACGGATGTAGTCGGGCTGCACGCCGGAGGCGGTCTGCTCCTCGGCGGTGAGCTGGCTGTGCGTGGTGCTCGCCGGATGGATGGCGAGGCTCTTCGCGTCGCCGATGTTGGCGAGGTGGCTGAAGAGCTTGAGCGCGTTGATCGTGCGCTTGGCGCCCTCGTAGCCGGCCTTCACGCCGAAGCCGAGCAGGCCGCCGTATCCACCGGTCAAATACTTGTTGGCCGCGGCGTGATGTTTCGATCCGGGCAGGCCGGGGTAGTTGACCCACGCGACCTTCGGGTGGTCCTTGAGGAAGTGCGCGGTGGCGAGTGCGTTTTGGCAGATGCGCTCCATGCGGAGGTGGAGCGTCTCGAGGCCGATGAGCGACTGCCAGGAGTTGAAGGGCGAGATGCACGCGCCGACATCGCGGAGGAGTTGCAGGCGGAGCTTGAGACCGAAGGCGACGTTGGCGCCGCCGGCGGGCGGGAAGGCCTTGAACGCATCCCAGTGCACGAGGCCGTGGTAGGACGGATCGGGCTGGGTGAAGCCGGGGAAGCGGCCGGAGCCCCAGTCGAAGTTGCCGCCGTCGACGACGATGCCGCCGATCGAGGTGCCGTGGCCGGCGAGGTATTTCGTGGTCGAGTGGACGACGATGTTGGCGCCCCACTCGAAGGAGCGGTGGAGGATCGGGCTGAGGCAGGTGTTGTCGAGGATGAGGGGCACGCCGGCCTCGCGGGCGATTTTGGCGACCTCCTCGACGGGGAAGATGTTGAGCGCGGGATTGCCGAGGCCCTCGCCGTAGAAGGCCTTGGTGTTGGGGCGGAGGGCGCGGCGGAAGGACTCGGGATCGTCGGCGTCGACGAAGGTGATCTCGAGGCCGAGCTTGGGCAGGGTGTGGTGGAAGAGGTTGTAGGTGCCGCCGTAGAGCTGGGAGACGGAGACGATGTGGTCGCCGGCGCCGGCGATGTTGAGGATGGCGTCGGTGATCGCGGCCTGGCCGGAGGAGTGGGCGACGGCATTGGTGCCGCCTTCGAGCGCGGCGATGCGCTGCTCGAAGACGTCCGTCGTGGGATTCATGATACGGGTGTAGATGTTGCCCAGTTCCTTCAGCGCGAAGAGGTTCGCGGCGTGCTCGGTGTCGCGGAAGACGTAGCTCGTCGTCTGGTAGAGCGGCACGGCGCGCGAGCCGGTGGTGGGATCGGCCGCTTGGCCGGCGTGGAGGGACTTGGTGCCGAGACCGGAGGGATAGGGTTTGAGGGAGGACATGGTGAATGAGGAATGAGGGAATGACCAATGGGTGTGGTCGTAGCGATTAGTGTGGAGGCGAGGAGCGGCGGGAGGCGATTTCGGATTTGCGGCGGTGAGCGGGTAAAGGCGCGCTACGGGGATGCTGCGTGCGTTGCTAATGTCGGGGTTGGCGGGAGGGCTGCTGGTGGCGGCGCGGTTCTCCGTGCGGCCGGCGCGGACCTATCGCGCCTGGTGGGTGGCGCTCTTCGCGACGGAACTGGGGCACCTGTGGGCGCTGTTGGCGGGAGCATGTGCGTTTTGGGCCGGGCGGGCGGCGTTGTTCGGTGAGGGCGCGGTGGAGAAATGGCTGGCGGGTGCGGCCGCATTGATGGCGGGCGTGGCGATGGTGGGTTTCGCGCGGCCGGCGTGGTGTGCGTGGCGGATGAGCGCGGAAGTGGATGAGAAACTGCGCGGTGTGTTCGGGGAGGGGCGGCGGCCGTGGTCGTGGCGGCGCTTGTGGCGTTGGCCGACCTCGGCGGAGGCGGTGCCGGCGGAGCATTTCAATGCGGAGGGGCGGGCGCTGGATTTTTATCGGGCGCAGAGCGCGGCGGAGATCGGTGGTGCGCCGTGCGTGGTGCTGGTGCATGGAGGAGGCTGGGACGGCGGCGATCGGACGGAGTTGGCGGGATTGAACCGTTGGCTGGCGGCGCGTGGGGTGGCGGTCGCGGCTTTCGATTATCGGTTGGCACCGGAGTTTCCCTGGCCGGCGCAGGCGGAGGATTTGCGTGTCGTGGTCCGATGGATACGCACGAACGCGGCGCGGCTCGGGGTGGATGCGGAGCGGTTGACCTTGGTGGGGCGAAGCGCGGGCGGGCAGATCGTGACGGCGACGGCGTATGGGGAGACGTTGCCCGGCGTGCGGGCGGTGGTGGCGCTCTATGCGTGTCACGACATGGACTTCGTGTGGTCGATCCGCTCGGAGCACGACGCGCTCAACTCGCACAAGCTGATGGTGCAGTTTCTCGGCGGCGGTCCGGATGACGACGAGGCGCGGGCGCGGTTCCGGAGCGCGAGCGGGGAGAAGTTGGTCCATCCGGGCGCGCCGAAGACGCTGCTGATCCACGGGAAACTGGACGAGCTGGTGTGGTGTCGGCACAGCGAGCGGTTGGCGGCGGAGCTGGCGAAGGCGGGCGTGCCGCACGTGTTCATCGAGCTGCCGTGGGCGACGCACGCGGGCGAGGCGAACCTGCACGGGCCGTCGGGTCAGTTGATCACCGAGGCGGTGCTGCGTGCGGCGCGGGGGCGGTGAGAGGGCGGCCTTGCCTAGATGCAAGGGTGGAGCATTGTCGGGGCATGGCACTGACGAGCGTGTATTTGGCAGAGGAGGCTTTGAGCCTGCCGCCCGAGGAGCGGGCGGTGCTCGCGCAGTTGTTGTTGGATAGCGTGGCTCCGGCGGGGCGCGACGATGAGAAGGTGCGCGCGGATCTGCGGGAGCGTTTGGCTCGTTTGAAGTCGGGCGAGGATGGCGGGCTCTCTTTCGAGGCGGTGTTTGGCGAGCCGGCATGAAGGTGGTGTTCAGCACCCGCTTTCGTGACGACCTGGCGGAGGCTGCGGATTATTACCGTCGGATATCCGATCGGTTGGCCGCGGATTTTGTCGAACGCGTGAAATCGACCGTGCGCACCGTGATCAAGTGGGGCGGTGGTGATCACGTGGGCCCGCATGGATTTCCGTGTCGGAGATGCCGACCCTTTCCTTACTTGGTTTATTACGAGGTCAGTGATGACACGCTTCATGTGTTGGCACTCGTGCAAGAGCGGCGGCATCCGGATCACCTCAAGCCTCGCGCAGAGCGCGGCGACGTGTAGTTCCGAGGTCCTTTTCAAATATGGCTCGGAGTGTCGTGCTTCAGGGGACGCATCGGTGTGAACGGTGCGAGTTGCCGCCGCGGTGGTGCATTTGCGCCGCGCAGCGGGCGGAGCCGTGTCCGATCCATGTCGATGTGCTGCAACACGCGCTCGAGGCGCATCGGCCGTCGAGCACGGGCAATCTTATTCCGCGCGTGGTCGAGGGGGCGCGGGTGCATGCGTATCGACGGGAGCGTCCGCCGGTGCGCGAGGAGATCGTGCGGTCGGAGGCGGGCGAGTTGTGGATTTTGCATCCGCATGGCGAGGCGGTGCCGGAGGTCACGGCCGGCGCGCGGGAGGACGGCGGGAAAAAACTGCAGGTGCTCCTGCTCGACGCGAGTTGGTCGCAGGCGGGCGGGATGCTGGCGCAGGTGCAGCATTGGGGGCGGCGCGTGCGGCTGCCGATGTCGGGGAAAAGTCGCTACGCGCTGCGGGCGCAGAACGGCGACGGGCGTTTTTCCACCTTCGAGGCGCTGTTGTTTCTGCTCGAGGCGCGGGGCGAGACGGAGGCGGCGCGGCGGCTGCGTTTGCAGTTCGAGCTGCACGTGTATGCGGGGCTGTGCGCGCGCGGGCGCAAGGCGGAGGCGGAGGCCTATCTGGAGGAGTCGCCGGTGCGGGAGGCGTTTCCGGGATTGATCGCGGAGTTTGCGCGGAGGCGGCCGAATTTTGAGGCGCTTGAGCGGGCGGGGACGAAGACGAAGCGCGAGAAAAGCGAGTGATCGCGGATCGAGTCGAAAGGATGGGTTTCCCGGAAGGTAACGAAGGGAACGAGGGAAGGGGCAGAATCCTTCGGCTCCTTCGTTTGCTCCGTCGGCTTCCGTGAAATAAGCGTTCCGATCAGGTTGGCGTGAGCGCGTTGGCTCAATAGCGGTAGCGGATCGGTCGGAGGCGCGGGCTCGACGGCGGTGCGGGCGAAGGCCTTAGCTGGGCGGATGTCTGTCGCATCTAGCCAGATTCCCGCGGGGCCGGCCGGTCGGCTCGTGCGTCACTACGCCATGGAGCGCATTCCGCACGAGGGCGCGTGGTTCGCGCCGAGGTGGGTGTCGGAGACGCGGGCCGCGGACGGGATGCGCGCGGCGGGCAGCGCGATCTTGGCGCTGGTGACGCGGCGCGATTTTTCGGCGATGCATCGGCTGCGGACGGACGAGATCTGGCACTTTTACGGCGGCGACGCGGCGGAGCTGTTGCTGTTGCATCCGGGCGGGGGCGTGGAGCGGGTGCGGCTGGGGGCGGACGTGTTCGCGGGGGAACAACCGCAGGTGACGGTGCCGGCGGGCGTGTGGATGGGGGCGCGGCCGGTGCGGGACGATACGGAGGCGTATTCGTTCTTTGGATGCACATTGGCGCCGGGCTTCGATTACGCGGACTACGAGCCGGGCTATCGCGACAAGTTGCAGGCGGGGTGGCCGGACGCGTCGGAGTTGATCGCGGAGCTGACGCGCGAGGATTCGTCGACGCGGCCGGCCGGGGCGCCTGTGGCGAAGTCCGGGGTGGATGCGGTGGTGAGTCGTGTTTTCGCGGCGGAGGAGGTCTCGGAGATCGCGGTGGCGCCGGGAGTGAGCTTGCGGGAGCTCGTGGGGCGAGTGAGCGCGACGCGGACGGAGGCGGTGAGCGTGGCGCGGTTCCGGCTCGAGGCCGGGACGAGCACGGGGTCGAGTCGCTACTTCGGCGGCGACGAGTTCTTCGTGGTGCTCTCGGGCGGGGGCGTGGCGACCTTGGGCGGTGTCGAGACGCCGGTGCGCGCGGGCTCGGTGGTGGCGATCGCGCGCGGGGAGCCGCACGCCTTGCGCGCGGACGCGGGCGGGCCGCTGGAGTTTCTTGCGGTGATCGCGCCGGCTTTCGATCCGGCGCGGTATCAGCCGGAGACGTGAGGCGGTGGGGGCGGCGGGGCGAAACGGCTCCGTCGTTCCGCTACGGGTGGGCGGAAGTGGCGACCTCGGGGAGTTCGGACCACTTCACGTCCGGATCGGCGGAGAGGCGGGCGATCTTGGCGTCGAAGGCGGCCCAGTCGTCCTCGGTGATCAACTCGTAGCTGTGTCCCCAGAAATAGAATACGCGGGCGGGGGAGTTTTTCGCGGCCTCGAAGCGGGTCCAGAATTCCGGCGAGAGGAAGTGGCAGTCGGGCGCCCAGCGCATGATGTCGGCGGCGGGGAGGCAGGGCGTGGCGTTGGCGGTGGTGCGACCGTAGACGTGGCCGGCGGCGCGCACGACCTCGGCGGTGGCGGCGTCGTTGGTGCCGAAGGGGTAGGCGAAGCCGAGGACGGGTTGTTGGAAGATGTCCTGGAGTTGGTGGCGTCCGTCCTCGACTTCGCGGCGCCATCGGTCGAGCGGGATCTCGAGCGGGCGCGGGTGCGAGACGGTGTGGTTGGCGATGGTGAAGCCGGCGTAGGCATCGGCCAACTCGCCGCGGGCGAGGCGCCGGACCTGTTTCAGGCCGCGATAGGACCAGCCGTGGCCGCGCGTGGCATCGTGGAGGCCGGGGTTGAGGTTGAAGGTGGCGGTGGCGCGGTGACGGCGGAGGATGTCGATGAGGCGGAGGTCGTCCTCGACGCCGTCGTCCCAGCATTGGACTACGCGGAGCATGGGGAGCAGGGGAGTGTGGGAGGGGAGGCGAAACGGCTCCGCCGTTCCGCTACGGTGTCGCGGTTTTTATTCGGGGCGGAAGAGGGCGACGTCGCTCCATTCGCCCATGATGCGGTGCTCGACGCGCCAGCCGGGGGCGGCGGCGGAGTAGGCGGCGCGAACCTGGTCGTTTTCGCGGGCGAGGATGCCGCTGAGGACGAGCAGGCCGCCGGGGGCGATGGCGTTGACGAGCTGCGGGATGAAACGGAGGAGGACGTCGGCCTGGATGTTGGCGAGGACGACGTCGGCTTGCGTGCCGTCGGGGAGGCCGGAGACGAGGTCGGCGACGGTGAAGCGCACGGCGCCGGCGAGGTCGTTGAGGGCGGCGTTTTCCTCGGAGACGCGCACGGCCTCGGGGTCGTTGTCGAAGCCGGACACGTCGGTCCAGCCGAGGCGGACGGCGGAGAGGGCGAGGATGCCGGAGCCGCAACCGGCGTCGACCACGCGGCCGCGGTGGGAGGTGCTTTCGGCGCGGGCGACGAGGCGTTCGACGCAGAGGCGGGTGGTTTCGTGGTTGCCGGTGCCGAAGGCGAGGCCGGGGTCGAGCCAGATGGCGGTCTCGCCGGGGCCGAGCACGTGGTTGGCGCGTTCCCAGACGGGGACCCAGTGGAGGCGGCCGCAGCGCCAGGCCTTGAAGTGGGCTTTGTAGCTGTCGCGCCAATCCTGGTCGCCGAGGGCGCGCTCCTCGGGTGTGGCGGGGGCGGCCTCGGGCGGGAGAGCGGCGGAGAGGTCGGCCCAGCTCGCGCGGGCGGCGTCGGCGTCGGGGAAGATGCCGACGAGCCAGGCGCGGTTGGCGATGACGTCCTGGAGGAGGCTCCAGTTTTCGAGTCCGAGTTCGAGGAGGAGTTCGTCGACGGCGTCGACGGCGGCGGGGGCGATCTCGGATTTCAGTTCGAAGAGGGCGGGCATGGAGAGCGTGGAGCTAGGAGCGTGGAGCAGGGAGAAAAGACATGGGTTCCATGGGGCGCATGGGGCCTATAGGACCTATGATCGGAAACCGCTCAGGCGGTGAGACCGAGGCCTTCGTCGAGGCCGAGGTGGAGGTTCATGCACTGGATGGCGGCGCCGGAGGCTCCCTTGCCGAGGTTGTCGAGGCGCGCCATGACGACGGCCTGGTCGGCGTGGCCGAAGACGGCGAGGTCGCAGCGGTTGGTGCCGTTGCAGGCCTGCACGTCGAAGAAGCCGTTATCGAGGACGCTTTCGTCGCCGAAGGGGAGCACGCGCACGAACTTCTCGCCGGCGTAGGTCTCGGCGAGCGCGTGGTGGAGCGCCTGCGGCGTGGGCGCGGCGGGCAGGGCGTGCAGCGGGAGCGGCACGGTGACGGCGAGGCCTTGATAGAAGGCGGCGACGACGGGGTTGAAGACGGGCGCGAAGGCGAGGCCGGTGTGCACGCGCATCTCGGGGAGATGTTTGTGCATGAGCGCGAGCGCGTAGGGCCGCGGGCTCTGGAGCTTGGCGGGCGGGTTTTGCTCGTAGTCGGCGATCATCTTTTTGCCGCCGCCGCTGTAGCCGGTGAGGGAGAAGCAGGTGACGGGATAGTTGGCGGGGATGAGGCCGCGCTGGACGAGCGGGCGGACGGCGAGCGCGAAGGCGGTCGCGTGGCAGCCGGGGTTGGCGATGCGCTTGGAGATGCGGATGGCCTCGCGGTAGGCGGGGCCGAGCTCAGGCACGCCGTAGGTCCAGCCTTCGGCGACGCGGTGCGCGGTGGAGGCGTCGATGACGCAGGTGCGCGGGTTGGTGACGAGCGCGGTGGACTCCTTCGCGGCGGCGTCGGGAAGGCAGAGGAAGGCGATGTCGACCGCGTTGAGGCAGGCGGCGCGGGCGGCGGGGTCTTTGCGTTTGGCGGGATCGATCTCGATGAGCTCGATATCGGGGCGCGCGGCGAGGCGCTCGAAGATTTGCAGGCCGGTGGTGCCCTCTTGTCCGTCGACGAAGACCTTGGTTTTCATGGCGAGGATGTAGACTCGCGAGGGGCGCGGGTGGTGCCAAGGATGATCCGCGCAGGGTCGCGGGCGCGGAATAGCGGAGGTCGAACGATCAATGCCGAATGCCCGGAGCGGGCGCCGATGGCGGACGCGGTGCGCGGACCGCGACGGGTGTTGTCAGGACGCGAGGCTGAGGCGCGCGACGACGTCGACGAGGAGCTTGTGTTCGGCGGCGTGGACCTTGGCGGTGAGCGTCTCGAGCGTGTCGGTGGGTTCGACGCGGACGGCGGCCTGGTCGATGATGGGGCCGGCGTCGACCGCGGGGACGACGTGGTGCACGGTGCAGCCGGTGATCTTCACGCCGTGGCGGAAGGCCTGGCCGATGCCGTCGAGGCCGGGGAAGCTGGGGAGGAGGCTCGGGTGGAGGTTGATGACCTTGCCGGCGAACGCCTCGAGGAAGCCGGGCTTCACCACGCGCATGAAACCGGCGAGCACGACGAGGTCGGGCGAGCAGGCGCGGACGGCGTCAATGTAGCGGCGTTCGCCCTCGCCCTCGAGCTTGGTCTTGAAGGGGGCGGGGTCGAGGTAGCGGGCCTCGATGCCGAAGCGCGGGCCGAGGGCGAGGATGCCGGCGTCGGGGCGGTCGGAGAAGATGGCGACGATCTCGGCGCGGCCGAGACGACCTTCCTGTCGGGCGATGCAGAGTGCCTCGGCGTTGGAGCCGCGGCCGGAGCCAAGGATGACGACGCGCATGATGGGAAAGCGCGGAGCTTGGAGCGGCGGTTTTCGCGCAGGCGAGATTTTATGGGAGGCCGAGACGGGCGGGCGGCGGGTGTTTTGCGCCGGGTGTGGAGACGGACGGGCATGAAAAAACCGCCGTCTCCGGGAGGAGACGGCGGTCGGTGAGGACGCCGGTGAAAGCGTCGCGAAGGAGGGAAGGGTTACTTCTTCTTCGCGGCGGTCTTCTTGGCGGCCGGCTTCTTGGCAGCAGCCTTCTTGACGGCCGGCTTCTTCGCGGCGGCCTTCTTGGCGGCCGGTTTTTTGGCAGCCGGCTTTTTGGCGGCGGCCTTCTTGGCGGGCTTCTTAGCCGCGGCTTTCTTCACCGACTTTTTGGCAGTGGCCATGATGTATCTCCTGTTTGGTTTGGTTCTGGGTCTGACACCGGACGAAGGCCTGGGGAGAGGCTCGTCGGACACCGCGCTGTTCGCGCTGCGTGAGCGGCAGCATTCAAACACGCGCACGCTTTGCAAGCTCGGGATGAGGCGTTCGCGCGTTTTTCGGCGGCCGGGTTCGGTTGTATCTGGATTGTGAATACGAGGTTCGGGCGGCGGCGGAACGACCAAATCTCGTTTGCAGGACGAGCGGGTCTTGTGCGAGGGTAATGCGACACATCCAAAATGAACTCGATCCTTCCGGAGCTGTTGCTCCTGTTCGTCCTCCTGCTTGCGAACGGCTTTTTTTCGATGGCGGAGCTGGCGGTGGTATCGGCGAGAAAGACGCGGTTGCGCGAATTGGCGGAGGAGGGGGACGCGCGGGCGGCGCGGGCCCTGGCGGTGGCGGAGACGCCGACGCGTTTCCTGTCGACGGTGCAGGTGGGGATCACGCTGGTGGGGACTTTCGCCGGCGCGGTGGGCGGCGCGAAGCTCGCGCGTGAGTTGTCGGGGTGGCTGGAGCCGCTTCCGTTGATCGGAGCGCATGCGGAATCGGTGGCGCTGAGTCTGGTGGTGATCCTCATCACGCTCGCGTCGGTCGTGCTCGGGGAGCTGGTGCCGAAGCGCGTGGCCTTGTCCAATCCCGAGGGGATCGCGCGCGGGGTGGCGGGGCCCATCGAGCGGTTGTCGACGCTGGCGCATCCGGTGGTGGTCGCGTTGACGTGGCTGACCGAGGGGATCCTGAGGTTTTTCGGGCTCGGGAAGGCGCAGGTGCAGTCGGTGTCGGACGGGGAGATCAACGACCTCGTGCAGCAGGGGCTGAAGACCGGCGCGTTCAATCCGACCGAGTCGGAGATGGTGGCGGGCGTGCTCGAATTGGACCGGCTGAGCGTGACGGAGATCATGACGCCGCGTCCGAAGATGGTGTTTCTCAATCTGGACGACCCGGACGAGGTGAACTGGCGCAAGATCGTGACGAGCGGGCATTCGCGTTATCCGGTGTATGCGATGCACCGCGACCAGGTGGTGGGCGTGGTGACGGTGAAGGCGATCTGGGCCAACACGGCCTTCGGATTGCCGGCGGATTTGCGCAGCGTGATGTCGCCGCCGCTGATCGTGCCGGAGTCGATGACGGTGATCCACCTCATCGAGCAGTTCCGCAAGACGGGGCAGCACCTGGCGCTGGTGACCGACGAGTTTGGCGCGATCCAGGGTCTGGTGACGATGATCGACGTGATGGAGGCGATCGCCGGCGATCTGCCGGAGAAGGGTCGTCGCGCGGCGCCGGAGGCGCGCAAGCGCGAGGACGGGTCGTGGTTGATCGACGCGACGTTGCTGGTGCCGGAGTTCAAGGAGCTGCTCGGCGTCGACGAGCTGGAGCACGAGGACACGGCGGAGTTCAAGACCGCGGGCGGCTTCGTGATGACCTACTTCGGGCGCATTCCGCGCGCGGGGGATCACTTCGACTACGAGGGCTGGCGAATCGAGGTGATCGACATGGATCGGCACCGCATCGACAAGATCCTCGCCACGCCGCTGCCGAAGGATCCCGAGAAGAAGTCGAAGGACGACGGAGAGGACGCGGACTACGACGATTGAGGCGGAGGCTCCGGGTGCCGGAAGGCCCGAAGGTCGGATTGCCGGAGGGTGGCGAGGGTGTGAGGCGGGGTGTGTGCGTGGGTTTCCACTACGCCACGCGCGCGGCGGTTCGTGTATCCGCCGCGTCGTGTGCGCGCCGGCGGGCGCCGCCTTCCGGGCGGCCGCCTCAGACGCGCCAGCTCTGGAGGACCTGGAGGTAGTTGGCGCGCTCGTGGGCCTCGGCGTTGGGGCAACGGGAGAGGTTGAGCGCGCCGCGGAGCTGGTCGACCGATTCGTATTCGCGTTCGCGCATCCAGGTTTCGACGCCGGAGAGCAGGCTGGTGACGGCGACGCCGCCGTGGCGGAGGACGGCGGAGACGACCTGCACGGCGTGCGCGCCGGCGAGCAGGGCCTTGAGGAAATCGGTCGCGGTGTGCACGCCGCCGCTTGCCGCGAGGCTGAGGCGGGTGTGCGGCGAGACGATGGCGAGCCAGCGCAGACGTTGGAGCAGCTCGGAGGAGTCGGAGAGCCTGAGGTGCGGGTGCACCTCGAGTTCCTCCAGATCGAAGTCGGGCTGGTAGAATCGGTTGAACAACACCGCGCCCTTCGCGCCGGCGAGCTCGACCTGGCGGAGGAAGTTGGCGGGGGCGGTGTGCCAGGGGGAAATTTTCACCGAGACGGGGATGTTCACGGATTCGACGACCTCGCGGACGATGAAGAGCTGCTCGGATTCGATGTCGGCGGCCTCGGTGTCGGGATCGGTGGCCAGGGCGTAGAGGTTGAGCTCGATGGCGTCGGCGCCGGCCTCGGCGAGGCGTTTGGCGTAGTCCATCCAGGCGCCGGGGCGGTGGGCGTTGAGGGAGGCGATGACGGGGATTTGCAGGTTTTCCTTCAGGCGGCCGAGCTGGCGGAGGTAGAGCTCGGGAGTGAGGGCGTAGTCGTCGTAGTGGGGGAAGTAGTCGAGGGCTTCGGGGTTGCTGTCGGCGACGCCGTCGATGAGGCGGAGGCGCGCGTTTTCCTCGAGCTCCACCTGTTCGGCGAAGAGGGAATGCATCACGAGCGCGGAGGCGCCGGCGTCCTGCAGGCGTCGGCAGGTGTCGAGGCTGTCGCAGCAGGGCGAGGCGCCGATGACGAGCGGGTTGCGCAGGCGGAGGCCGAGGTAGTCGGTGGAGAGGTCCATGTGGGCGGGGGGCGAGGGCGGGGGGCCTTCTCTTTCGCTTAATCTTTCACTTTCTCCCGCCGAAGGCGGAGCCGGGGCCCCACCGGAGGGGAGAAAGAGCAAGAGAAAGAGAACGAGAAAGATTGGGTGGCGTCAGATCGTGGCCGCGGGTGGGTTGGCGGAGGTCGACGGGGTGGCGAGGTGTTTGTAGAGTTCGTAACGCGTCTTGAGCGCGGCCTGGCCGGCGGCGGCGAATTCCTCGGCCTTTCTCGGGGCCATGGCGGCGAGCATGCCGAAGCGGGTTTCGTTCGCGGTGAACTTGCTGAGCTCGATTTTCGGCGCGGGGGAGTCGAGGGCGAGGGCGGGTTCGCCGCGTTCCACCCGGCGCGGGTCGTGGCGGAAGAGCGGCCAGTAGCCGGTGTCGACCGCCAGCTTCTGCTGGTCGAGGCCGCGGGCGAGGTTGTAGCCGTGGGCGATGCAGTGGCTGTAGGCGATGATGAGCGCGGGACCGTCGAAGGCCTCGGCCTCGCGGATGGCCTGCAGGGTCTGCGAGTCCTTGGCGCCGAAGGCGACGCGGGCGACGTAGACGTGGCCGTAGTGGAGGGCGAGGAGGGCGAGATCCTTTTTGCCGGTGGGCTTGCCGCCGGCGGCGAACTTGGCGACCGCGCCGAGCGGCGTGGACTTCGAGGACTGGCCGCCGGTGTTGGAGTAGACCTCGGTGTCGAGCACGAGGATCTTCACGTTGGCGCCGGAGGCGAGGACGTGGTCGAGGCCGCCGTAGCCGATGTCGTAGGCCCAGCCGTCGCCGCCGATGATCCAGACGGACTTCTTCACGAGGTCGTCGGCGACGAGGAGCAGGCGGGCGGCGTCGGGGCAGGTCGGCGCGAGATCCTCGAGGGCGACCTTGAGCTGCGCGACGAGGGCGCGGCGGTCGGCGAGTTCGGATTCGTTGGTGGGCGCGGCGGACTCGAGTTCGCGGACGAGATCTGGGTCGAGCTTGGCGGCGAGTTTGCCGAGCAGGGCGCGGGCGGAGAGGTGGCGGCGGTCGGCGGCGTGGCGCAGGCCGAGGCCGAACTCGGCGTTGTCCTCGAAGAGCGAGTTGGCCCAGGCGGGACCGCGGCCGGCGGAGTCCTTGCAATACGGCGTGGTGGGCAGGTTGCCGCCGTAGATGGAGGAGCAGCCGGTGGCGTTTGCGATGATGAGGCGGTCGCCGAGCACCTGCGTGAGGAGCTTGATGTAGGGCGTCTCGCCGCAGCCGGCGCAGGCGCCGGAGAACTCGAAGAGCGGCTTGGCGAACTGGCTGCCCTTCACCGTGGTGAGGTCGACGGTGGCGCGGTCCGGAGCGGGGAGTTTTTCGAAGAACTCCCAGTTCCTGCGCTCGATCTCCATGCGAGGAGCGGCGGGCACGAGGTCGAGGGCCTTGTGCTTCGGGTTGGACTTGTCCTTGGCGGGGCAGACCTGGACGCAGAGCGAGCAGCCGGTGCAGTCGTCGGGCGCGACCTGGATGAGGTAGCGGCGGCCGGGGAGCTCGTTGGAGCGGAAGGGCAGGGTGGCGAGCGTCTCGGGCGCGCCGGCGAGATCGGCGGGCGCCAGGTGGGTGGCGCGGATGGCGGCGTGCGGGCAGACGAAGACGCACTTGTTGCACTGGATGCAGAGGGAGGCGTCCCACTGCGGCAGCTCGAGGGCGATGGAGCGTTTTTCGAGGCGCGTGGTGGCGGTCGGCCAGCCGCCGTCGGGCGGGAGGGCGGAGACGGGCAACAGATCGCCTTCGCCGGCGAGGAGGCGCGCGGTGACGTCGCGGAAGAAGCCGGGGGTGAAGGCGGCGAAGCGGTCGGGCGCCGGGGCGGCGTCGCATTCCTCGAGCTTGGCTGGGACCGTGACCTCGTGCAGCGCGGCGAGGGCGGCGTCGACGGCGGCGTGGTTCATCTGCACGACCCGCTCGCCCTTGCGGGAGTAGGTCTTGGTGATGGCCTTTTTGATGTGCGTGATGGCCTCGTCCTGCGGGAGCACGCCGGAGAGGGCGAAGAAGCAGGTCTGGAGGATGGTGTTGGTGCGGCGGCCCATGCCGGTGGAGGCGGCGACGCCGTTCGCGTCGATGACGAAGACGCGGAGCTTCTTGGAGACGATGGTCTGCTTCCAGTCGCGCGGGAAACGGTTCCAGGTTTCCTCGGGAGAGTGGGGCGAGTCGAGCAGCAGGGTGGCGCCGGGCGCGGCGTAGCCGAGGATCTCGTGGCGTCCGACGAAGCTCCACTGGCTGCACGCGACAAACTGGGCGTGGCGGATGAGCCAGGGCGCGCGGATCGGCTGCGGGCCGAAGCGCAGGTGGGAGACGGTGACGGAGCCGGATTTCTTCGAGTCGTAGACGAAGTAGCCCTGCGCGAAGAAGTCGGTCTGCTCGCCGATGATCTTGATGGAGTTTTTGTTCGCCCCGACGGTGCCGTCGGCCCCGAGGCCGATGAAGACGCAGCGGCGGACGCCGGGCGCCTCGAGCTCGAGATCGTTGTTCCACGGGAGCGAGGTGTGGGTGACGTCGTCGTGGATGCCGATGGTGAACCCGTGCTTCGGGCGGGCGGAGTTGAGGTGGTTGAAGACCGCCTCGGACATGGCGGGGGTGAACTCCTTCGAGCCGAGACCGTAGCGGCCGCCGAAGACGCGGGAGGGCGGGACGGAGGTCGGGTGTTCGGCGCGCGAAAGGGCGGAGAGCACGCTCATGAACAAGGGCTCGCCGACGGCGCCGGGCTCCTTGGTGCGATCGAGCACGCCGAGGGTGCGCACGGTGGGCGGGAGGACGTCGAGGAAGGCCTTGACGGGGAAGGGCTGGAAGAGGCGGATCGAGATGACGCCGACGCGCTGCCCGTTGGCGTTGAGGTGGTCGGCGGCGGCGTGGAGGGCCTCGACGCCGGAGCCCATGCAGACGACGACGCGCTCGGCCTGCGGGTGCCCGTGGTATTCGGCCAACGAATACCGGCGACCGGTGAGCTCGGCGAGCTTGTCCATGCAGTCCTGGACGACGCCGGGGAAGGCGTCGACGAAGGGATTCACGGTTTCGCGTCCCTGGAAATAGACGTCGGGGTTCTGGGCGGTGCCGTGGATCTTGGGGCGGTCGGGGGAGAGGGCGCGGAGGCGGAAGTCGGCGAGCGCCTTTTCGTCGATCATCGCGCGCAGGACCTCGTTGGAGAGCGGGCGGATCTTGGCGATCTCGTGCGAGGTGCGGAAGCCGTCGAAGAAGTGGATGATCGGCACGCGGCCCTTGAGCGTGGCGGCGTGGGCGACGAGGGCGAGGTCCTGGGCCTCCTGCGGGTTGTTGGAGCAGAGGAGGGCGCAACCGGTCTGTCGGCAGGCCATGACGTCCTGGTGGTCGCCGAAGATGGAGAGGCCCTGGGCGGCGATGGCGCGGGCGGTGACGTGGAGGGCGAAGGGGAGAAGCTCGCCGGCGATCTTGTAGAGGTTGGGCACCATCAGCAGGAGTCCCTGCGACGCGGTGAATGTCGTGGTGAGGGCGCCGCCGAGCAGGCCTCCGTGGACGGCGCCGGCGACGCCGGCCTCGGACTGGAGCTGCACGACCTTCGGGATCTCGCCCCAGATGTTGGTCTTTCCGGCGGCGGACCACTCGTCGCAGGATTCGGCCATGGGGGAGGACGGCGTGATGGGATAGATGGCGATGAACTCGCTGAGCCGATGGGCGACGGAGGCGACGGCCTCGTTGGCGTCGCAGGTCACGTATTCGGGATTGGCGCGGGCGGTGAGCTTGGCGGCGTCGGTGGCGAGGGGAGCGGAAGGGGCGGCGGTAGGCATGTCGTGTAGCCGGTCGCCGGGCCGGAAAGGTCGACGAAAGGCACCTCGCACAGTGCCAAAATATGCGGGAAAGGGCTGCGCGGGGATTGGCGGGGGGGGCGCGGAAATTGCGCGGGAGGGACGCGACCAACGCGCCCGGCGGGGAGAACGCAAAAACGCCGGGGCGACGCGAGGTCGCGCCCGGCGGGCGTTTGCCATGAACGGCGGACGATACGGGGCGGCGAGGAGCGCGCGGCCGGTTCAGGCGAGCGAGAGCGTCACGGGGATGTTGCCCTTCGTGGCGTGCGAGTAGGGGCAGACGACGTGCGCCTGTTCGACGAGTTTCTGGAGCTGGTCGCGTTCGACGCCGGGCGCGGCGATCGTAAGCGCCACCTCGAGGCCGAAGCCCTGGCCGTCGTCGCGCGGGCCGATGCCGACCTGCGCGGTGACGTTCGCCTCGGCCGGAATGGCCACGCCGGCCTTGCCCGCGACGAATTTCAGCGCGCCGAGGAAGCAGGCGGAGTAGCCGGCGGCGAAGAGTTGCTCGGGATTGGTGCCGGGGCCGCCGCCGCCGCCGAGCTCCTTCGGCGTGGAGAGCGTGACGGAGAGGACGCCGTCGGCGCTGCGGGAGGAGCCTTCGCGGCCGCCGGCGGAGGTGGCTTGGGTGGTGTAGAGGACTTTCATGACGGATGGTGGGCGGGTGTTGTGGTTGTGGTGGCGGGTGGTGGGTGGGGGAATTAGTGCGCGATGCGGAGCGAGGGCCGGCGCCGCGCCCGGCGCGTGTTCAACGAGCGTAGCTTTGGCGAAGTTGCGAGGCGGAGCGGTCGATAACCTCCGCGGGCCGTGGGCGGGGGCGGCGTGCGCACGGAGGCCGCGAAGGCTTGCGCGTTATCCGCACGACGCGGATCTGCCGGCTGCCGGTTGGACGGTTGGCCGGAGCGGTTTTCTCCGTGGTGCCGGGCGGCCACGCGCGTTTTGAGCCGGCGTCGCATGCGCGGCGGCTGACGGAGTTGGCGCAGGACGGAGTGTTGCCCGGGCCGGCCCGTTCGCGGGCGAACGCGTTTCAGTTTTTCAGCGCGGCGAGAGCGACCGAATAGGCGGCGTCGGCTTGTTCGGGAGTCGAGGCGCTGATGCGAAGGTCGCGAATGAGGCCGTCCTTCAGGCTGTAGACCCAGCCGTGGATGCGGAGCGATTGTCCGCGGCTCCAGGCGTCCCGGACCACCGTGGTCTGGCAGACGTTCTGCACCTGCTCGATGACGTTGAGTTCGCAGAGGCGGTCGACGCGGGCGTTTTCGTCGGGGAGTCCGCAGAGGCAGGACTCGTGCTTCACTTTCACGTCCTTGACGTGGCGAAGCCAGTTGTCGGCGAGGCCGACGCGGTCGCAACGGAGGGTGGCGCGCACGCCGCCGCAACCGTAGTGGCCGACGACCATGATGTGTTTCACCTTCAGGATATCGACCGCGTATTGGAGGACGGAAAGGCAGTTGAGGTCGGTGTGGACGACGATGTTGGCGATGTTGCGGTGGACGAACACCTCGCCGGGGAGGAGGCCGATGATCTCGTTGGCGGGCACGCGGCTGTCGGAGCAGCCGATCCAGAGATACTCGGGGCTCTGCTGCTGGGAGAGCGTTTGAAAGAACTGCGGATCGTTCCGCGTGATCGACTGGGCCCAGGCGCGGTTTTGGTCGAAAAGGTGGGCGAGAGTTTCCATCGGCGGTGGTCGGAGTGTGGATGGGGGCGATGGCCGGCCAAGAAAAAGCGTTAGCCTGGGAAAAGAGAGGAAGCAGACGGGCTTATCGCCTTATCCGATGCCCGGGACGGGGGGCGGGCCGATGTCGGCGACGCGGCGACGCGGCTAGAATGGCCCATGATGAAACGAAAACTTCCTCTCAGTCCGTCGGTTGTTCGCTCGTCGTCGAAATCGCGGGAGGCCCGCGGCGCCATCGGTTGGTCGCTGTTGTATATGGTCTTCGGCGGCGGTTTGGTTGGCGCGATCGTGATCTACTTGGTCGTGAAGATGCTCGGTGGTTGAGGCGCGCGGCGAAGGCACGCGGCCGGGGCGGCCCGGCCGTTCCGCGGGTGCCGAAGAAGTTGATGCAGGGAAGACGCGGCGGTCTTCGCCCTTGCCGTCCCGGGCGGCGCGGCGGGCTCAGCCGAAGAATTTGACGACCTTGCGCAACGCGGCGGCGAGGGCGGCGACCTCCTCCTCGGTGTTGTAGAGGTAGAAGCTCGCGCGCGCGGTGCTGGGCAGGCCGAGCTTTTTCATCAGCGGCATGTTGCAGTGGTGGCCGCCGCGGAGGGCGACGCCTTGCTGGTCGGCGACGGTGATGACGTCGTGCGCGTGGATGTTGTTGAACGCGAAGCTCACCATGCCGGCGCGGGGCGAACCGGCGCGCGGGCCGAGCACGCGGATGCCGGGCAGCTCGTCGAGCGCGGCGCGGGCGAGTTCGCCGAGGTGGTGGTCGTGCGCGGAGATCGCGGCGCGGCCGATGCCGTCGAGGTAGTCGCAGGCGGCGGCGAGGCCGATGGCGCCGGCGATGTCGGGCGTGCCGGCCTCGAAGCGTTCGGGGGCGGGTTTGAAGGTGGAGCCGGAGAACTCGACGTTCTCGATCATGCCGCCGCCGCCCTGGTAGGGGGGCATGGCGTCGAGCAGGGCCTTGCGGCCGTAGAGCGCGCCGATGCCGGTGGGACCGCACATCTTGTGGCCGGAGAAGGCGAGGAAGTCGCAGCCGATCGCCTGCACGTCGAGAGGCTCGTGCCCGGCGGACTGGGCGGCGTCGATCACCGTGATCGCGCCGACGGCGCGGGCCCGGCGGCAGAGCTCGGCGACGGGGTTCACGGTGCCGAGGGTGTTGGAGATGTGGGTGAAGGCGAAGAGCTTGGTCTTCGGCGTGAGAAACTCGTCGAGGCGGTCGAGATCGAGGCCGTGCTCGGCGTCGGCGCCGGCGACGGGCAGGTAGCGGACGACGGCGCGGGCGCGGGCGGCGACGAGTTGCCAGGGCACGAGGTTGGAGTGGTGCTCCATCTCGGTGAGGAGAATCTCGTCGCCGGGAGCGAGGTTGGCGGCGGCCCAGGTCTGGGCGACGAGGTTGATCGACTCGGTGGTCCCGCGGGTGAAGACGATCTCGGCGGGATCGGCGGCGTTGATGAAACGGGCGACGCGGGCGCGGGCTTTTTCGTAGGCGTCGGTGGCGCGCATGGAGAGCGCGTGGAGGCCGCGGTGGACGTTGGCGTTGTCGTGCCGGTAGTAGGCGTCGAGGGCCTCGAGCACCTGGCGGGGTTTTTGCGCGGTGGCGCCGCTGTCGAGATAGACGAGAGGCTTGCCGTTTACCTGCTGGGCGAGGACGGGAAAATCGGAACGGATGTCGAGGCCGAGACGCATACGTCGGCTACGCTGCAACGGCCCCGGGCCAATGTCCAACGGCCAATACGGTTTGAATCGATTGCCCGGAAAGAGACGGGGAATGGTTAGAAGCGGCGCGTGTCGGAGGTGAAAGAATATGTGATCGACGCGTCCGGAGCGCGGGCCGTGGCGAGCTCGGGCCGGATCCAGGAGCGGGAACCCGGGAATCGGGGCGGGCGTCGTCGATCGAGCGGAGGGGGCGTGGCGCGGGCGGGGCTGCGCATGGTCGCGGTGGCGGGCGGCGCCGCCGCGGCGGCGATCTGGTGTAACCGGAAAATCAATACATCGGGTGTCGGACGGCCGGCATTTCCGGGAAGCGGGTGAAGCCGCCGGCGACGATGCCGACGCCGTGGCGGGTGGAGAAGCGGGAGACGAAAGGCGACGCGTGCGGAACGCGGTGGCGGAGGCGGGCGGGACGGATCAGGCCGCGGCGCGGCCGCCGACATTGAAGCGCCCCCACCAGGCGAGCAGCGCCTGCACGAGTCCGTCGAGCGCGTCGGAACGCATCGGTTTCACGACGTAGGAGTTGGCGCCGAGCGAGTAGGCCTTGCGGATGTCGCGTTCGAGGTCGGAGGACGAAAAGACGATGAAGGGAAGCAGGCGCGCGCCGGCGGAGTCGCGTCGCCATTGCAGGACGTCGAAGCCGTCCACGCGCGGCATCTTCAGGTCGAGAAGGACGAGGTCGGGATCGGGATGAACCGAGCGGTCCTGGTAGGGCGCGCGTTTTTCCAGGTAGCCGATCAGCTCCTCGCCGTTGACGACGCGGACCATGCGGAAGGTCGAATCCGCGCGTCGGAGCGCGCGTTCGAGCAGGAGCGCGTCGTTCTCGTCGTCCTCCGCGACCAGCAACACCTTTTGGCTCATGGCGGCGAAGGTGGAAGGGAGGTGATGGGGGTCAAGAGGGCCGCGGCGGCGTGGACGGGGCGGCGCGCGGTTCACCGAGGAGGGACGGAGAACGCCGTCGCAAAAATCGGGTCGCGCCCCGGGGGCGCCCGGCGAGGGGCTTCCGGAAGCGGAAGAAGGGGCGCAGGCCCGGGGGATGCGTTCAGCGGGAGGCGGCGCCGGCGTCGAGCGCGTCCCGCGCGGCGTGCCAGGCGAGGAGGGCGCAGGCGTGGCGCGCGGGGTAGGCGCGGGCGGCGGAGAGCGCGACGATATCTCCGGGCGGGAGCGCCGCGTGCGGGACCTCGTCGCCGCGCACGAGCGACTCGACGGTGTCGACGAGCGCGCGCGCTTCGGCGAGATCGCGTCCGGTCAGGGCGACGGTGGCGAGCGAGGCGGAGGCCTGGGAGAGGGCGCAGCCGGCGCCGGTGAACGCGGCGGCGACGATGCGCGCGCCGTCGGCGGGCGCATCGGTCGCGGGCCCGGGATCGAGGCGGAGCTGCATCACGCAGACATCGCCGCAGGCCGGGTTTTCGCGTCGCGCCACGCGTTGGGCCGAGGGCAGGGGGCCGCGGTTGCGCGGGCGGCGACGATGGTCGTCGATGACGGCCTGGTAGAGCTCGGCGGCGGGATCTGACATGCGAAAACGGACGGCGAGAATGGGCGGCGGGCGCGTCGGAGGTCGAAGGAGAAAACGCGTTCCCCGGTTTTCGTCCGGCGTGCCGAAGGAAGGGGCCGGATCGGCAACCGCGGGCGCGGGATGGGGAAAAACAAAGACCGGACGCGGTTTGCGGAGGAGGGCGGGACGTTTTGGATGGGCGGATGCATTACGACGTCGTCATCGCGGGAGGCGGGTTTGCCGGGGCGCAGGCGGCGCGGGCCTTGGTCCGCGCGCTGGGGCGGGAGGAGGCGACGAAGCGGGTGGCCCTGATCGCGGAGCGCAACGTGCTCGTGTTTCATCCGATGCTGGCGGAGGTGGCGGGCGCGGCGCTCAGCCCGGCCGACGTGGTGAATCCGCTGCGACAATTCTGCCGCGGCGTCACGGTGCTCCAGGGCGCGGTGACGGCGGTGGATCTGGCGACGAAGACCTTGAGCGTGGACGGCGGACGCTTCACCCGAAACCAGACGATCGGCTTTCGCCATCTCGTGCTCACGTTGGGGAGCGTGACGGATCTTTCCAGGGTGCCGGGCATGGCGGAGCACGGTCTGCCGCTGAAGACGGTGGCGGACGCGCTGCGGCTGCGCGCGGCGGTGATCAATCGTCTCGAGGAGGCGAATCTCGTGGACGACCCGAAGGTGCGGGCGCGGTTGCTGACCTTCGTCGTGGTGGGCGGCGGATACACGGGCGTGGAGGTGGCGGGCCAGCTCCACGATTTGTTGAACGAGGCGAAGGCCTTCTATTCGCGGCTGCGAGGGGAGCGCGTCCGCGTGGCGCTGGTGCACGGGCACGAGAAGCTGTTGGCGGAGATCGGGCCGAAGCTCGGCGACTACACGGCGGAGGTGCTGCGGAAGCGCGGGATCGAGCTGTTCCTCGGCAAGCGCGTGGCGGAGGCGACGTCGGCGCGGGTGATTTTCACCGACGGAGGCGGGGTCGAGACGCACACCATCGTGTCGACGATCGGCAACGCGCCGAGTCCGGTGGTGCTCGACGTGGCGCGACAGCTCGGGCTCGCGACGGAGAAAGGCCGTCTGCCGACCGAGCCGACGATGCGTCTGAAGGGCCAACGAGAGCTGTGGACGGCGGGCGATTGCGCGGCGGTGCCGTGGAACGACCGCGGCGAGTCGAAGATCGCGCCGCCGACGGCGCAGCTCGCGCAGCGCGAAGGCAGGCAGCTCGGGCAAAACCTGGCGCGCGTTCTGAAGGCCGAGGCGGCGGGCGCGGGCGACGCCGCCGAGGTGGACGCCCGGGCGCGGCTGCGTCCGTTCGAATACCGCTACCTGGGGCAGCTCGCGACCATCGGGGAACGGCAGGCGGTGGCGGAGGTGATGGGCCTGCATTTCAAGGGCTTCTTCGCGTGGTGGCTGTGGCGCACGATCTACCTGGCGAAGCTGCCGGGCATGATGCGGCGGTTGCGGGTCACGATCGACTGGACTTTCGAGGCGGTTTTCTCGCGCGACATCTCGGTGGTGTTGCCGCCGCCGGACGAACCGATGCGCGCGGTGCATCTGGAGCAGGGGGAGCCGATGGCGCGGCGCGGGGATCTGATGCGCGCGGTGTGCTACGTGCGGCGGGGCGGACTGGAGGCGCGCACGCCGGACGGCCGCGTGACGGTGCTCGGCGAGGGGACGGTGGTGGACCAGGAGTGGGCGGACGCGGACGGTCGTTGGCGCGCCGACATCGTGGCGACGGAGAGCAGCGATCTGACGATTTTCCGCGGGCGGGCCTTGGAGCTGTTGACGGGCACGTTGCGGCTGGCGCCCCGGGCGACGAAGGCGAGCGCCGGAGCGGAGGTGGGCACGGGCGTGTGACCGCCCCGCGTGTCGTGGCGCGGAGCACGGGGAAATTCACTCGTGCGTCGCGACGCGCAGCCGCGCGCTGAAGCCCGCGCTGCCGGCGCCGAGTTTGAGCAGCAAGGCGTTTTCCCCCGCGCGGAGCCGCACGGGACGAATCACGGGCAGCCGGTGGGGGCCCTCGAGCGCGAGGACGCGTTCCCCGTTGAGCCAGAGGTGCGCGTAGTAGTCGGCCTCCGCCCAGAGGAGCGCGGCGCACGCCCGCGGGGAGGCCCAGGTGCGGCGCGCGTAGACGACGGCGGGGGCGGACGAACCGCTTTCGGCGCGGAAATCGACGCGTCCGCCCGCGGTCGCGGCGGAGACGGGTTTCCAGTCGAGCCCGGCGTGCTCGGCGTGCGGCGCGCGTTCGAGCGCGGGCAGGAACGGCACGGTGATCGCGGAGATGGCGTCCGCCGGAACGTTGCCGTCGGGCAGGGCGGAAACGGGAAAGGGGCCGGTCCACTCCCAGCCCCGGGCGGGGATCGTTTCGAAGTTCAATCGCGCGAGCGTGTCGGCATCGAAGGCGCCCTCGCGAGCGGTCCGCGCGGGATCGACTCGGTCGGCGGCGTCGCGGGGCGCGAGCGTTTCGCCGGCGACGAGCAGGTAGCCGAGTCGCACGGGGCCGTCGGTTTTGAAGTCGGGATCGGCGGAGGCCTCGCGAGGGAGGACGACGTTGAGCACGTGTTCGCCGGGCGGGAGGTCGTTCTCGACGACGACGGAGCTGAAACCGTCGCGGGTGTTGGCGAAGACCGGCATCGGGACGCGTCCGTCGACGTTGAGGAGGAAGGAGCCTTCGCCTTTTTTCAGGGCGAAGAACACGCCGGCGGCGGTGCCGCGAAAGGGGATTTGCAAACCGGCTCCGGGACGTTCGGCGACGAGGAGCCCCTGAAAATGGCGACCCCAGGGCGTGTTTGGGGCGGGTTCGTGGCGCCAATCGCCGGAAGACTCCCGGCGGACGTGAAGGGGGACCAGTCGGGCGTCGAGAAGGAGCGGCTTCGCGCCGAGCGGGGCGGGGAGGGCGGGGGGCGCGGCCGGCGTCCCGGGCCGATCTTCGCGGGCGCGCCGCGCGAGAGGGGCGAGCGCGTCGCGAAACACCTCCGCGTAGAAGGCGTGTCCGGCGCGCTTCGGATGCACGTCGTCGCCGAAGAGCGCGGACCAAGGGAGATTTTCCGCGGCGAGCTTCGCGTTCACCGCGGCTTGGAAGTCGACCTCGAGCAGATCGTGGTGGCGGGCGACGCGACGGTGACGCGAGAGGTTGACGCCGGTGCGTGCGGCGGCCTCGAGGATGACGATGGCCGGCGGATGCGGCGCGGATTTGAGCCGCACGATCATCGACTCGAGATAACGGGCGGCGTCCTCGTCGGGCAGGCCGCCGTCGTTCACGCAGTATTCGATGGCGACGAGGTCGGGCTGATGGGCGAGCACGTCGCGTTCGAGGCGGAAGACGCCGAGCGAGCTGCCGGTGCCGCTCATGCCGGAGTTGATCGCGGCCACGCGGCTTTCGGGAAAGGCGTCGCGCAGCCAGTCGCCGATCCAGCCGGGACCGCTCGCCTCGGTGATCGAGCCGCCGATGGCGACGTAGCGCAGCGGGGCGCCCCGCGCGGCGCGGGAAAAGACCGCGACCACGTCGTCGCCGGGGGCCGCGGCGCAGGCGGCGGAGACGAGCGGGAGGACGAGCAGACGGATCCGAAACCAGGAGGACACGGGCGCGGTCGGATCAACCGGCGGCGCCGGGGAGCGGGGGCGGGGCGCCGGTGGAGTCGCGCACCTCGAGGCGCACGGGCACGCGGTCGAGCAGCGGCGAGGCGGCTTGGGCGGCGGCGGCGCTTTCGCCGATGTTTTTGCTCTTTTTGGCCTTCGCGGCGGATTCGAGCAGGGAGACGAGGCGCACGGCGGCGCGGCGGCCGATCTCGCGCGGATCCTGCGCGACGGTGGTGAGCCGCGGGCGCAGGTGGGCCGACATCTGCAGGTCGGCGAAGCCGATCACGGAAAGGTCGCGGGGGATGGAGAGTCCCAGGTCGGAGGCGGCGGCCATGACGTCGAGGGCGACCCAGTCGTTGAAACAAAGGATCGCGGTCGGGCGGTCGGGGGCGGAGAGCAGCTCGCGCGTCTTCGCGTAGGCCTCCTTGGACTCGTATTGCGTGATCTCGCAGAGCCACTTGGCGTGGACCGGCACGCCGGCGGCGGCCATCGCCTGCTGGAAGCCCTCGAGGCGCGCGCGCCCGGTGCTGGTCTGGCGGTGAAAGATGTTCGCGAGGCGACGGTGGCCGAGCGCGAGCAGATGTTCGGTGGCGGCGACGGCGCCTTCCAGATCCTGGCTGCCGACGAAATCGTAGGATTCGCAGCCGGCGAACGTCTGGTCGATGACGACGATCGGGCGGCGCATGTTTTTCAGCTCCTGCAGGTATTCCTGCGAAGGCTGGTCGGCGGGCGGGAACATCAGGAGACCGTCGACGCGACGTTCGGCGAAGGTGCGCAGGACTTTTTCGCCCTCGTTCACGCAGAGGTCCCAGTTGATCACGATCGGATCGTAGTGGGCCTCGTAGAGGACCTTGAGCATGCCCTCGACGATGCGCCCGCCGAAGTCGCTGTGAAAATCGCTGCACGTCAGGCCGATCGTCATGCTGCGTCCCTGCTGGATCGCGTGCACGAGCCGGTTGGGGCGGTAGTTTCGCTGGGCCGCGACACTGAGGATGCGTTGACGGGTGGCTTCCGAGACTCCGGGTTTGCCGCTGAGCGCCTTGGAGGTGGCGCCGAGCGAGACACCGCAGATGCGGGAGATTTCGGCGAGCGAGGGCATGGCGAGAAAGTGAATATCCACCTCGAAACGCGCAAGCGTTCATTGAGACTAGCGTAACATGCTTATATTTAGGAATTAAATGCTAATTTAGTGGATTTTAAGAAAGTGCTTGCCTTGGTAGAGAAAGTATTTTCTCTAAATTCCGTTGTCGGGCCGTCCGGGCGAGCGCAGTCTTTCCGGGGCGGCCATCCTGAAGCCCCGCCTGCAGCCTTACCCCGATGAATGTTTCCCGGAAGAAGACCGTTTTGTCCCGTTTCCTCCCCGCCGCCCGTCGGTCGGGGTTCACGTTGATCGAATTGCTCACGGTGATCGCGATCATCGGCATCCTGGCCGCGATCACGATCACGGCGGTCGGCCGGGTCCGCGCTTCGGCGCAGGCCGCGCGTTGCGGATCGAACATTCGCCAAATGGCGACGCTGGCCTCGCTTCTGGCGCAGGAAAACCGGGATTGGGTGCCGCAGGCGTGCTGGGCCTGGAAGACGCTTCCCGCCGGTTACACGCGCGTGCCGAATCTGCGCACGGTCGGCTATCGGGACGCGGTCGGCACCTGCGGTTCCGTCACCGACGACGTCACCTTCGCGCCGCACTACGGGCTCAACGGCCAGCTCGCCTCGGCGGCGAACAACACCGTCTACTACGAGCACGGCTATTACCGTTTCTCCAAGATCCTGAACTCGCGCGCCATCCTCTTCGCGGAGACGAAGTGGGTGAGCGGCTGGGCCTTCAACGCCACGCTTGTCACCGACGCCGCGCCCGCGAGCGGCGGGCGCACGGCGGCGTATCTCGCCACGAACACCACCTTCGACGCGCGGCACAACGGCAAGGGCTACGTCGCCTACGCCGACGGTCACATCGGCCTGCGCACCGCGGCCGAACTCGCCGTCACCAGTCCCGTCGATCCTTGGAAGGCCGGCATCCTCCAGTGATCCGGTTTCGGGTCCGCGCCCTTCGCGCGAAGTCGCGCCCACGTTTCCTTTGTTCCCTTTTATGAGACGCCTCCTCCGCCCGTTCTCCGTTTTCGTGTGTTTGTCCGCCGCGGCGCTTTCGCTTCCGGCCCAGACCAAGGCGCCCGCCGTCGCGCAACCCGCGCCCGTGCCGATGCTCCTCGCGAAGTTCAACTTCGAGGACATCCCCGCCTGGGTGCCCAACTGGGGGGCGGCGAACAACGGTTCCTACAAGCCCGCGACCGGTTGGAAGACGCCCTTCGTGGTGAAACTCGATCCCGTGGATCCGCATTCCGGAGAAAACTCGCTGCGCTTCGAGCTGCTCGAGAACCGTCCGCCCGACGCGAAGGGCAGCGGCGAGCGCCTCGTCCACTCGCCGCAGATCGAAATTCCCCCCTTCACCGGCACGGAGCCCGCGAAACTCGTCGTCCGTTTCGCCGCCCGCACCAAGGGCATCTACGAGGGCGCCCTCGGCATCCGCGTGCTCGAGCGCAACGACAAGCAGGCCAGCCTCGGTCTTCTCGGCAACAAGGATTCGATCCTCGAGATCATGGAGACGCCGACCTGGCGGGAGTTCGAATTCGAGGCCAAGCTCCGCACGAGCACCCGTTCGATCGCCTTCATGGTCGTGATGTATGGCCGTCAGCAGGCGCCGGCCACGGTGTGGATCGACGACATCTCGCTCGAATATCTCCCGGCGGAATAAACCGCGCGCCCGACCATCCCCGTCATGCGTTTTCCTCTTTCCGGCGCGCGCGCGATCGCGTCGCTCGCCCTCGCCTTTGCCGCGCTCGAACTTTCGCTTCCGCCGCTGCACGCCGCCGAGTCCGCGGGCAAATCCGCCGCGTCCGCCGCGGCGAAACCGCGGGCGAAGTCCGGCCTCGCGTTTTCCTCCGACGCGAAGGGCCACATTTTCACCGAGACCGAAGGCCGCGTGCGCCTCGCGCTGCCGGGGCGGGACGTGGTCGGCGGCGCGGTCACGGTGCGCGACGAACTCGGCCGGGTGCTCGCCACGCATGCGATCCCCGCGTCCGGCGCCGACACCGCGTCGGCCGGTGGCGCAGCCGAGCTGACGATCCCGCTTCCGGAAAAAGGATTCTACCGCCTGGAGGCGAAGGTGAACCGCGCCGACGGCACGACGCTCGAGGCGTCCACCACCGCCGCCGTGGTCGGCCCGCCCCTCGACGACTCGTTGCGCATGCAGTCGCGCCTCGGTCTCTGGACCGTGCAGGGCGATCCCGCTCTCGTGCTCGCCGCCGGCGCGCGCTGGAACCGGCGCATGATCTCGATCCACACGCTGGAGCCGAGCATCCTCGATCCCGAGCCGCCGCCGACGGACAAGGTGCTTTTCCCCGAAAGCCCCTTCACCCAAGTCGGCGTGATGTCCTTCGGACTCCCGCTCTGGATGATGGAGCCGGTCGCCCACAAGAAGAGTTTCGGCAATCCCACCGCGCGGCCGAAGGACTGGGGCCAGCTCCGCCAACTCGTCGCCGCCTGGGCGCGTCAGCAAAAACTCTTCGCCCCCTACTTCGAGGTCTACAACGAGCCCGAGTGGCAGTGGAAGGGCACCAACGAGGACCTCGTGCGTTTCCTCGCCACCGTCGCCGACGGCATCCGCGACGCGCATCCGCGGACGAAGATCTACGGCCCCGGTTTCTCCTCGATCCGCATCAAGGACCCCGCGCGCCTCGATCTCGACACCTCCCACAAGCTCGGCCTGCTCGACCACCTCGACGGCATCGTCGTCCACGCCTACGTCGACGGCACGCCGCCTGAGGGCGAGTTCATCCAGCGCGTGATCGAGCTCCAAAACTGGCTCAAGGAGATCGGCCGCCCCGACTTCCCGATCCACCTCACCGAGTTCGGCTGGACCTCCGGCACCGGCACCTGGCAGAAGCCCGTCGACGAGATCACGCAGGCGCGCTACGTCGCGCGCTCGCTCACGCTTCTCGCCGCGCGCGGCATCGAGAACGCGACCTACTTCTGCCTCCAGTTCAAGGCGGCCCCGAATCCCGGCGAACGCGGCTTCTCGCTCGTCAACGACAACGAGACCCCGAAGCCCGGATACGCGGCCTACGCCAACCTCGCGCGCTGGCTCGCCGGCGTGCGCGGCCACGGCACCTGGCTGCATCTCACGCCGACCACGCACCTCGTCCTTTTCAACAAGTCCGACGACACGAGCGTCGCCGTCGCCTGGGATACGCAGGCCGAGCGCGTGATCGAGCTGCCGCTCGAGACCACGCGGCGCGAAAACCTCGTCGGTCGCGCGCTGCCCTCCAGCCCGAATCTCGCGCTCTCGCCGAGCCCCGTCTTTCTCGAGTTTCGCGGCGCGCAGTCGCCCGCGATCGAGATGTTGCCCGCCGTGTCGGTCATGCGCGGCGGAGAACCGCTGGCGCTCCCGCGCGTCGGCGAATGGATCGCGCCCGCGCCGCTTCACATGGAGGCGGGCAAACTTGCCGTGCCCGGCGACGCCGCCAACGGCGACTACCTGATCCTCTCTCGCGCCGGCGACAAATGGCTCGCGCAGCCGGTGAAGGTGATCCCGCCGCTCGAGGCCACCGCGCCCGTGCTCAAGTGGCCGAAGGACGCGCCCGCGCCGCATCTCCGGATGGATCTCACCTCGCATGCCCCCGCCCCGCTCGCCACCCGCGTGGCCGCGGCGCTCGAAGGCGTGCGGGACAATTTCGCCGAGCTCCCCGCCGTGCAGCCGGGCGAGACGCGCGCCTTTTCCGTCGGGCTTCCGCATCTCCAGGTCGGCCGTCGCTACAAGGGCAGGCTCACCATCGACAGCCGTCACGAAGGACGTCGCGATCTCGTGTCGAAGCCGCTCGATCTCACGCTGGTCGCCGCCGCGCCCGTCGCCCGCGGCTCTCGTCCCGACTGGAGCAAGATCCCCGCGATCGACTTCTCCGCGTGGGATCCCTTCGGCGGTCCGATCGCGCCCGAGGATTGTTCCGCGACCCTGCAAAGCGCCCACGACGCGCGCGGCCTGCATCTGCGCATCGTCGTGCGCGACGACGAACACCTGCAAAGCCAGGAGCCGGAAAAGATGTGGTCGCACGACGCCGTCCAGATCGGCCTCGACGCCGACTACGAAAAGACCTGGGAGCCCAACGACCTCTTCGGCCTGAAAGGGCATCGGGTTTTCGAATACGGCATCGGGTGGAACAAGGACGCGAAGGAGCCTTTCATGACCTGGCGCTGGATCTCCTACACGCCCGAGCTCCCCGTCGCCACGAGCGAGCCGCGCATCGGGTTGAAGGTTCGTCGCGTCGGAGACGAGACGATCTACGAGGCGTTTTTCCCGTGGATCGTGCTCGGCCTCGACCGTGCGCCGGAGGCCGGCACCGCGATCGGCATCGCGCTCGCCGTCTCCGACGCCGACACCGGCAAGAAGGGCCGTCGCACGCTGCGCCTCTTCAACGGCGTTTCCGAGGGCAAGGATCCGGAGAAGTTCGGCCCGCTCTGGCTGCGCTGAACGTGTCGCGGGCCGCCGTCGGAAACCCGGCCGCAAGACCGGCGGCGACCGCCGTCATGCCATCTCGCATTCGATCGTATCAAAACCTGGCGGCGGTGCGGGCCCGACCCGCGGGGATCGCGGTTCCCCGGGTTTTGGTCTGGCGGAACGCGAAAGGGTGTCAGCCCTTCGCGCCGCCGCCGGGAGCGGCGAATTTCCGCAGGTATTTCAGGGCCACCTCGAATTCCTTGGGCAGGGGCGCGGTGATCGTCGCCGGCTCGCGGGAGACCGGATGCGTGATCGTCAGGGCGGTGGCGTGCAAGGCCAGCCGATCGATCAACGGGCGCTCCTCGTCGCGGCCCTTGTAGCCGCGTTTCAGGTCGGAGAGTTTCAGCTGCACGTCGGGCACGCCATAAAAGGGGTCGCAGAGGATCGGCGCGCCGGCCGCGGCGAGGTGGACGCGGAGCTGGTGCGTGCGGCCGGTGAGCGGCGAGCATTCCACCCACGCGAAGGCGCGTCCGCGGCGGTCGTGGAAACGCTCGAGCGTGCGGAAAAGCGTGGTGGCGGGTTTGCCCCCGCGACGTTTGAAGACGCGCATGCGACCCGGCTGCGACTCGTCCTCGCCGAGCGCGAGATCGATGGTGAACTCGTCGGGCAGGCGCCCGGATTCGTCGCGCGCCACGCGGCCGACCTTCATGGCGGCGTCGACCGGCGGCACGTAGCAGAGGGCGTGGTAGGTTTTCTTCGCGGTCTTCGCCTGAAACTGGCCGGAGACGAAATCGAGCGCGGGCTTGTTCTTCGTGCAAAGCAGCACGCCCGAGGTGTCGGCGTCGAGGCGGTGCACGTTGGCCACGTGGGAGCCGAACCGGGCGTGCACCTGCTTCATGAGATTGGCGCGCGCCTTGTCCCAGCGGTCCGGCGCGATGAGCAGGCCGCTCGGTTTGTCGAAAGCGATGAGTGCGTCGTCCTCGAAAAGAATCGGCGGAAGCATGGGCGGGAAAACTCGGCGCAGAATCGGCGTCTGGTCGAGCACGCTTCGCGCGAACGGGAGACGCGGCCGGCGCGACCATCCCGGGGCGGCGGCGGGAGGGCGCGTCGTTTGTTTTTCCCGCCGAAAATATTCCGCCGCCTTCCGGTCGCGTTTAGCATCGGCTAAAACGTCCCCGGGTTCCCGCGGGGGGCTTGAATTCGCTTGCGACACCTGCCTCACCGACCTTGCTCGCCCAACCGGCAGGCAAGTCGGAGCCGATGTTGCAACCGCCTTCATCCTTGGTCGCCCTTGGCGCGAGCCTATTGAGCACTCGGACCGCGAGTCGGTTGCGTGGTCGCGGCCGGGCTTTCGCCGCGCAAAAACGGCAGGCCGCCTCGCTGCGTCGCATGCTCGCCCGCACCGCCTACGGAAAGGCGCACGGGGTCGAGGCCGGCATGGACGACAAGGCCTGGCGCGAGCGCGTGCCGCTGCGCACCTACGAGGGGTTCGCCCCGCACATCGAGCGCATGAAGCGCGGCGAGGCCGACGTGCTCTGGCCCGGGCGTTGCGGCCTTTTCGCGGTCTCCTCCGGCACCACCGCGGGTCCCGCGAAGCACCTGCCCGTCACGGACGCGATGCTCGCGCATTTCCGCAAGGCGGGGCTCGACTCGCTGCTCTACTACGCCGCCCGGGCGGGGGCTTCGGTCTTTCGCGGAAAACACCTCGTCCTCGGCGGGCCCACCACGCTCGCGCCCCTGCCCGGGGCGGGGGATTCCCCGGCCTTCGTCGGCGACCTCAGCGGCATCCTCGCGCTCAACCTCCCCGCCTGGGCGGAACGCCTCCTCTGCGAACCCGGCGCGGAGATCGCGCAGATGGCCGACTGGCCGGCCCGGATCGAGGCCATCGCCCGGAGCTGCGCCGATCGCGACATCCGCCTGCTCGCCGGCATCCCGAGCTGGGTGCTCGTCCTGGCCGCCGCCGTTTTCGAGGAGCATGCCCGCCGCGCCGGGAAAAAGCCGCGCACGCTGCGCGAGGTCTGGCCGGGGTTCGAATGTCTCGTGCACGGCGGCGTGCCGATCGGCCCCTTCGCCGACGAGCTGCGGGCGGTCTGCGGCCCGGGCGTGCGCTTTCACGAAGTTTATTCCGCGGCGGAGGGTTTCGTCGCGGCGCAGGATGCCGAGCCCGAGGCCGGGCTGCGCCTCATGGCCGACGTCGGCGTGTATTACGAGTTCATCCCGCTCGTCGACTACGACGAGGCGCGGCTCGCCTGCCTGGGCCCGCGCGCGCTTCCGCTCGAAGGCGTGCGCGCGGGCGTCGACTACGTGCTCGTCATGAGCACGCCGGCGGGGCTCGCGCGCTACGTGATCGGCGACGTCGTGCGCTTCGTCTCCACCGATCCCGCGCGGCTCGTCTACACCGGCAGGACGCGGCTCCGGCTCGGCGCCTTCGGCGAACACGTGGGCGAGAAACAGCTCACCGACGCGCTCACCGCCGTCTGCGCGCGCCGCGGCTGGCAGGTGGTCAACTTTCACGTCGCGCCGGTCTTCATCACCTCCCTCACCGGGCAGAAACGCGGCAGCCATGAATGGTGGATCGAGCTGCGGGCCGGCAGCGAGGTCAACCCGACCGGGCCCGTGATGGCTCCGCTGCTCGACGCCGAGCTCCGGCGCCTCAGCCCCGACTACGAGGCCAGGCGCGCGGCCGGCGGCCTGCTCCCGCCGACGGTGCGCCTCGTCATGCCCGGCGTCTTCGAGCAATGGCAGCGCGCCAACGGGAAATGGGGCGGCCGAAACAAGATGCCCCGTTGTCGGGACGACCGTCAGATCGCCGACGAGCTCGCGAAGTATTCACCGTTCCACGACGCGGTGTAGCCGGGCGGCGCGCGGGACGGCCGGCGCGGGGCCGGGATGAATCCCGCGCGGATAGCACGGTCACGACCAGGGCTAGGCCGGAGCCGACCGCGCGCGCCTTGCCCGCTTGCCCCCGCGACCGGAGCGCGGTCCGCTTCCCGCTCCATTTAGCCACTTTTTTCGCGCCATGAAGATCAACGCCACCCTCACCCCCGCCAAACTCCAGAAGAAGATCACCCGCCTCTTCGAGCTCTCCGGCGAGAAGATCGACCTCATCAACAAGTCCTGGAATCCCGCGCAGGGCACGCCCGTCTTCACCGTGAAGGGCAAATACACCTCGCGCGGCTGGACCGAGTGGACGCAGGGCTTCCAGTTCGGCATGTCGTTTCTCCAATACGACGCCACCGGCGACGAGCGCTACCTGAAGCTCGGCCGCGAGAAGACCCTCAAATACATGGCCTCGCACGTCAGCCACGTCGGCGTGCACGACCACGGCTTCAACAACATCTCCACCTACGGCAACCTCCGCCGCCTCATCCTCGAGGGCCGCGCCGAGGGTTCGCAGGACGAGGTCAACTACACCGAGATGGCGCTCAAGGCTTCGGGCGCCGTGCAGGCCGCGCGCTACGCCACGACCAACGTCACCACGCCCTGGTCGCCCGTGAAGGGCAGCCCCGGCGTCGTCCCGGCCGGCTACATCTACTCCTTCAACGGACCGCAGTCGCTCTTCGCGGACACCATCCGTTCGCTGCGCTCGCTCGCCGTCGGCCACCAGCTCGGCCACGTGCTGATGGGCGAGGGCGACAAGCCGATCAATCTCCTCCACCGCGCGATCACCCACGCCGCGACCACCGCGCGCTTCAACGTCTTCTACGGCCAGGGACGCGACCACTACGACGTGCGCGGCCGCGTCGCCCACGAGTCGATCTTCAACCGCAACGACGGTCAGTTCCGCTGCCCGAGCTCGCAGCAGGGCTTCTCGCCCTTCACCACCTGGACGCGCGGCGCCGCGTGGATCATCTGCGGTTTCGCCGAGCAGCTCGAGTTCCTCGACACCGTGAAGGGCTCCGACCTCGACGGCGTCGGCGGCCGCCGCGCCGTGACCAATCTCTTCCTCGAGACCGCCCGCGCGACCTCCGACTACTACATCGACGGCTATTCCTCCCTCGACGGCGTGCCCTACTGGGACAGCGCCGCGCTCGACAGCCACAAGCTCGGCGACATCACCAAGAAGAAGGCCGATCCCTTCAACCCCTACGAGCCGGTGGACAGCTCCGCCGCCGCGATCGCCGCGCAGGGCTTCATCCGCCTCGGCCTCTGGCTCCAGGCCAAGGGCGAGAAGAAGGCCGGCACGCGCTACCTCCAGGCCGGTCTCACCGTCGCGGACACGCTCTTCTCCGACGGCTATCTCGGCGTGAACAAGAAGCACCAGGGCCTTCTCCTGCACAGCGTCTATCACCGCCCCAACGGCTGGGACTACATCGCCCCCGGCCAGAAGGTTCCGAACGGCGAAGCCTGCATGTGGGGCGACTACCACGCGATGGAGCTCGCGCTCCTCATCCAGCGCCTCGCGCAGGGCAAGTATCTGACCTTCTTCTAAGGCGAGCTGTATCCGTAATCTGGATTCACGCGCGGCCGGTCCTTCACGGGGCCGGCCGCGTTTTGTTTATGGGAGTAGGGGGGGCGGGAAATTCCTGGCCGGGGCGGCGCGCGAAAGCGCTTCTTCGCGCTTACGGGTGGGCGTGCGCGTCCCTGCGCACGCTTTCGGGTGGCGCGGGGGGGCACGGGCCACGGCCGGAGGGACCCGGGCCGTCCACCGAATACCCGAAACTTGAGGCGGGATTACGAGGTCGCCTCGGTGGCGTTGGCGGCCGAGGCGGCGGGTTGCGCGTCGGCGGCGCCGAGGCGGGGGAGCGTGGCGCGGGCATTGCCGAGCTGACGGTCGAACCAGTCGGCGAGGCGGGCGATGTCCCAGATCATGCCGAGCCAACCGTGGCCTTTGCCTTCGCGCGGGATCAGCTCGACCGGGAGACCGAGCTCCTTGGCCTGCGCTTGGAAGCGCGTCGATTGGTCGAACGGCACGAGCGTGTCTTTCGTGCCGTGAAAAAGCAGGACCGGAGGGAGTTCGGGGGTGATGTGGAAAATCGGCGACATCGCGCGGCCGATCGGCAGCCAGGGCTCGAGGTCCCGAGATTCGAGGCCGAAGCCGCGCACGTAGCTCTTGGGCGGGCCGCCGTCGTGGAGGTTTTGCGTGGAGTCGCCGAGGTTGAGCAGGTCGGTGACGGGGAAAAACACCGCGGCGGCCTGCACGGCGCTGCTTTCGCGGTCGACGACGTCCTCGGCGTTCGGGTCACCGGGGCCGCCGCGCGTGGCGATCATGAGGCTAAGGTGTCCGCCGGAGCTGGCGCCGAGCACGCCGAGGCTGGCGGGGTCGACGCCGTAGAGACGGGAGTTGTGGCGCACGAAACGCACCGCGCGCTGCACGTCGTCGACGATCTCCATGATCGTCGCCTTCGGCTGCGAGACGTGGTGCACGGCGAACAAGGTGTAGCCGCGGCGCAGAAGCGGCGCGGCGATCCAGGGATCGACGGGCCTGGGGCGCGAGCGCCAGCGACCGCTGACCATGACGAGGATGCCGCGGCCGTTGGGTTCGCGCGGGATGACGACGTCCATGACCAGCGGCTGGTCGTTGCGCGTGCCGTAGGCGACACCGGGTATGAACGCGACGGGAGGGCGGAAATAAACCCAGGCCGCGGCGACGAGGAGCGCGGCGAGGAGCAGGGTGGCGCAGGCGACGCGCAGGGTCCAACGGAACCACCGACGGTCGCGTATTCGTTTTTTCGTTACCGGCTGCATGGGGCGGGGCGGACGGGGCGGGGGTGGGTGGCCTAGAATTTCCCGCGACGCTCCTCGAGGAGGCGGCGGGTCTCGCGGGCTTTCTCCTCGGTGATGGGGAACCACCAGAGCAAGACAAGGGCGATCAGGGCAGAGACGGAAGGGATGACGTAGAACCACCAGAGCATGGCCTCGATCACGCCGGAATCCTGTTCGTTGCCGAGGGCGGCGTCGTAGCCGGTGGCGGCGAGGACGACGCCGGCGAGGACGGCGGTGCCGGAGATGGAGAGCTTGCTGATCCAGGCGGAGACGGAGCCGATGGCGCCCTCGCGGCGCAGGCCGGTGCGGAGTTCGTCGTCGTCGCAGATGTCGGCCTTGATCGAGGCGATGAGCAACCAGAACCCGGTGATGGACGGCACGGTGAAGAGGAGCGCGGCGAGGCTCAGCCACGGGTGCTCGGGCGTGTAGAAGAGCCATTTGGCGAAGCCGCTGAAGACGAGCAGGACGAGGCAGACGGCGAGGGTCTTGCGTTTCCCGATGTGCAGGGAAAGGCGGTTCATGACGAAGACGCAGACGAGCCCGAGGATGAAGGCGACGTTGCCGCTCACGCCGGCGAGCACGCCCTGCTTCATTTTGTCGCCGGCGAAGAGGTAGTAGAGGCCGATGTAGAAGCCGAGGTGGTTGACGGTGCGGCCGCCGAGATTCGTGAACAGGGTGATGGCGACCATGATCATGAAGGGGCGGTTCTTGAGCGTCATCCAGACCGACTTCAGGACCGAGAGCTTCTGTTGTTGGGCGGCGACCTTGAAGAAGCGTTCGGTGAGAAAGACGACCGGCACGAGTCCGGCGACGATGAGCACCACGCCGATGATGACGCCCATCCAGCGCGCGCCGAGCAGGGTGTCGCCGCCCCAGATCGGGAGCTGGGTGAAGGCGTAGGTCCAGGGCACGAAGATGCCGACCGCCTTGCCCATGTAGGCGCGAATTTCCATGACGCGCGTGCGCTCGTTGTAGTCGGGCGTGAGCTCGTAGCCGAGCGCGGTCCACGGGATCGTGAAGAGCGTCTGGAAGGTGAAGAAGAGGATCGAAAACGCGGTGAACCAGACGAAGACGCCGGTGGCGCTCAGTCCGCCGGGGACGAACCAGAGAAGGGGAAACGTGAGCCCGGCGCCGAACGCGCCCGCGAGCATGAAAGGGCGGCGACGGCCCCAGCGCGTGCGGGTGTTGTCCGAGAGGGCGCCGACGATCGGGTCGGTGATCGCGTCCCACAGGCGCATGATGCCGACCGAGACGCCGAGCAGGCGCGGATCCATGCCTAACTCGATGTTAAAAATCGGGTTGGCGTTGGACATGAGGGTGTCCGTCCCGAGGTGGTCGGTGAAGTTGCCGGTGCCGTAGGCCCAACGTTTGGCGACGGGCACCTTGTCTTCGGGCGCGGTGGGCTGGACCTTGTGAAAGAATTTGGAGGCCACGGAGGGAAAGCTTGGAGCGGAGGGGCGGGGCGAACTGGCGGCGTCGCGTGGACGCGAGAAGCGAAAAAGGCACGGCCGGGGAGGCCGTGCCTGGAGTCGAGGGGAGCGTTGATCCGGTGATCGGACTCAGCCGGCGCGGCGGCGGCGGAGCAGCGGGAAGGCGGCGGCCGCGACGCCGCCGATCAACGCGGCGTGGGCGGGCTCGGGGATCTGCGAGGAGGAGACGATGATCTGCGGCGTGGCGGAAAAAATGAGACGGTCTGCGACGCCGTTGCCGTTATTCGCAAGGGGGGAGGTTGGAGAGAGTCGGAACGCCGCGTGCGTGCGGTTCCCTGCGGCGATATCGCTCAGCACAAAGGAGGTGACGTCGAAGTCCAATTCCCACGAATTATTCCCCGAGATGGCCGAGGTGTCGCGAGTCGCGACCAACGTGCCCCCTACGATGACGCCTGTGGTAAACGTTCCCGATGAGAAGTTGGGCACATGCCAGAGGCTGATCGACGGCCAGCCGCTTTCAGTGACTCCCGTGATCTGAACGCGTAGAATGAAGGTGCTGTCGGGCGGGAGGTTGGACCAGTCCTGGCCTTGTAGATCGAACGCGTAGGCAACATGATATACATCATTGTTGTTGTTGTGGTCGCCCACATAGAGGGTGCCGGGAGAGGTGTTCAGGACATCGGCGTTGCCGCCTGTTCCACCCAAAGTCGGTCGATCCTGAATTCGGGCGAAGACCGATGTTGTCAGAGTTATGATTTCCGCCGCGGAAAGGGCCGTGGCGGAGGCGCCGAGGAGGGCGAGGAGTCCGATAATGCGATTTTTGACTGTCACGATTTTTGGGGGAGTTGAAGGTTGGTGATAACGGTGGACAGGGAGAGGCGGCTCAGGGCGTCGGATTGGCGCGCCAGAAGCTGGACTCCTCGGCGAGGGCGATCATCTCGGCTTCGGTGCGGCGGCCGACATGGCCGTCGATGTAGACGACGTTCACGCTGCCGTTGTGCGGGTATTGGAGCTTGTTGGCGGCGCGCGCGGGCTGGACGTGCGTCTCCTTGACGTTGGACCAATAGCCGCTCGTGTTGCCCGCCGGCTGGTAAGGGGCGCCGTCCATGAAGAGCGCCATTTGGGAGGGATGGGCGATGGTATTGAGCGTCTGCGCGTAGGCGGCCTTATCCGCGCGGAGTTCTCCGTCGAAAGAAGGGCAGGCCCAGACGTTGATGCTATAGGTTCGGCCCCAGTGTGAGTCGGAGGAGTTGATGCTGTCGGCCACGTTGCACTTGAACACGGAGTTTTTCTCCTTCGAGAGCACGCCGTCGGAGCTGTTTTTGAAGAGGTCGAGGTAGGGCGAGATCTGGTAGCGGACTTTCGACGCGGAGGTGGCGCGGTCCTGCCAAAGCTGGCCGTCGGGCATCCGGCCTTTGTTGTCGCCGATCCACAGCATCGTTGCGCGGTGGAGGGAGCGAAGGTTGCTGATGCATTGCGCTTTCTTGGCGGTGTCGCGCGCCTTGCCGATCGCGGAGAGCAAGATGGCGGCGAGGATGCCGATCACGGCGATCACGGTGAGCAGTTCGATCAACGTGAAACCCGGGCGCGGGCGGAGCCGGTGGGCCGCGTCTCGAATGACATGCGGGGTGGCATGCGGGAGAACGGGTGGGGCGACTTTCATGCTTCGTAAACTGGCTGCGGCGAGGAGGTGTTTGCGAGGAATTTATTGCGCAATATTGATAGTCATTTTGCGCAAAATCGGATTGCCTCCCGGAGGCCGTTCCTTCGCAGTGGAGGCCGCCTCCGGCATGAAAAACTCCCCGACTCCAGATTCCTCGGAAAACCTCCCGGTGAAGGCTTCCTGGAAGCCCGGGCGGCGGCTCTTCCGGGTGGCGCTAAGCATCTCGCTGACCGCCTCGTATAGCCGTCAGAAGGTGCAGGGCATCCTCACCTGGTTTCGCCGGCACGGCGGCTGGCACATCGAGATGAGGGACGCGCAGCCCTTTCTTTCGGTGGGCGAGCTGAAGCGGTGGAAAGGCGATGGCATCCTCGGGGAGTTTTTCAGCGCGGAGGAGGCCGCGGCGGTGATGGAGCTGGGCATCCCGGCGGTGAACACCTCGGGGATGTTGCCGCAGATCGACATGCCCACGGTGTCGCTCGACGACCGCGAGATCGGCCGCACGGCGGGACGGCATCTGGTGGAGAAGGGGTTCACCGATCTGCACTTCATCGGGCTCGCTCGAAACCGGGCGATCGGCCAGAAGCGGCTCGAGGGCATGGAGGAGGAGGCGCGCAAAGCCGGCCTCTCCGTCACCGCGCACTGGGTGACGCGCAATCTTCGCGTCTCGGACATCACCAATCCGCGCACCTATCACGATATCGTGGCGCAGCTGAAGGGACGCGAGGTCGGCGTCTTTTGCATGATGGATCGCGTCGCCTACGGCGTTCTCTCCGCGTGCAAGGATCTCGGTCTCGACGTGCCCGACCAGGTCGCGGTGGTCGGCTCCAACAACGACGAGATCCTCTGCCAGCTCGCCACGCCGCCGCTCTCGAGCGTGGACGAATCGGCGACGCTGCTCGGCTACCACGCGGCGGAGATGCTCAACACCTTGATGACGGGCGGCACGATCGAGAACCCGCGCCTGCACATTTCGCCGGCCGGCCTGCGCGTGCGCGCGTCGAGCGATCGCCTGCCGACCGGACCCGAGGATCTGACGCGCGCGCTGCGCTTCATTCGCGAACACGCGGGCGAGGCGATCGGCGTGCCGGACGTGTTGCGGCAGGTTAGCGTGTCGCGGCGCACGCTCGAGTCCTTGTTCCGGAAAAAAACCGGTCACGGAGTGTATCACGAAATCCGTCGCATCCACATCGAGCACGCGAAGGAGCTCCTGCGCAGCACGTCCTACTCGATCATGGAGGTGGCGCGCAAATGCGGCTTCCAGAGCCTGCAACGTTTCGAGGTCAATTTCCGCGAGTTCACCGGTTGCTCGGCGACCGCGTATCGCAATCGCCATCTGAGCAACTCGGCCTGAGCGCGGCGCGGGAGGTTCGGGTGTGGGAATGGCCGCAAAGAGGCGCAAAAGTCGCAAAAAAGAACACCGGCTTCGCGACCTTTGCGCCTTTTGTGTCGTATCCGATTTTTAGATACGAAATGCCGCTCACTCGAACCACTTGTCGCGGTCGGCGGCGACGGTGGCGGGGATCTCGGGCGGGAGTCGGAAGCCCGTGATGCGGCCGGGCGCGGTGATGCGCCAGAGTTTGCCCTGTTGCCCGGGGCTCACGGCGATGGTCGCGCGGACCGTCTGCGGTTTCTTCACGCCATACACGACCTTTTGCCAATCCCACGCGAGCCTGCCGTCCGGCGCCCACACGCTGATGCGGCGCGCCTGCTGGTTGGGCGGATCGACGGGGAACTCGATCGTGAAGGACGAGACGCCCTTCGGCACGTGGAACCAGTATTGGCTCTTCTGGAGCGCGATGCCCATGCCCTCCTCGCGCGGCACGAGCATCACCTCGGGCGTGCCCGGCGGCGAAAGCGGCACCTGCAAGCCGGGGAAGCTGAGCGCCGAGATCGCCATGTTCTCGGGGCTCATCGCGAGCTCGGCCGAGGTGCGCACGGTGTAGACGCCGCCGGGCAGGTCCGCCGCGAGATCGATCCAGCACGGCGCGGCTTTTGGGGAAGAATCCTTCGCCACGACGCGTCCGTCTTTGTCGGTGATTTCCCACGACAAGAGGTCGGCCTTCGCGTCGCGGTTTAGCTGCATGAGCAGGCGCAGCGGCGTGCGGTCGGCTTTCTTCACCCGGATGACGGGGTAGTGGTAGCGGTAACGTCCGCCGCCAAGATCCTCGGCCTCCTTCAAGTTGCCCATCTGGTAAAACGCCTCCGCGAGCGGCTCGGGTTCGCGGCCCATGCGTTCGAAGAGCGCGAGCGCGAGCGGGAACTGCGAGAGGTAGTAGCCGGTGAACACGCTGCTGCGCGAGAGCTGGAGGTCGTTGGCGAGGATGCCCTTGAGGTGGGGCTTGTCGTCGCTCGTCCACACGGAGGTCCTGGCGTAGTCGAGATAATACGCGGCGCGGCGGGCGAAGGTCTCGTCGCCGGTGAGGTCGTAGCAGTAGGCGGTCGACTCGATCATCGGCGGGTTGAGCGCGCTCCACGGGCTCGTGCGGTAGGTGGCCCAGTAGCGCGAGGCGTTGGCGAGGTAGGGCACGTATTCCGCGCGGCCGGTGAAGCGGTGATATTCGCGGTCGCCGGGTTCCCAGAAGTGGCCCACGCGTTCGCCGCCCGCGGCGTCACGCTCCCAGGGCACGTCGCGGTTTTCGGTGAGGTGCATGTCGGCGATCGCGTGCATCGCGGCGAGGAACCACGGATCGAAGATCGCCTGATACATCTCGGTGTAGGACTTGAGCAGGTTGAAGCTCATGCGCCGCAGCTCCGACTCGCGTCCGATCGGGCCGGTGCGGGAGTCCTTTCCGCCGAGGCTGGGCTCCTCCTTCGTGAGGTCGGCCCAGAGCAGCGCGATGTCGGCGGGGCGGCGGTAGCCGGTCACGTAGTAGGCGTTCCACAGGTAGTCGCAGTCGGCGAGGTAGCTGCGCGACACCGGGCCGCGCCAGCCGGTCCACGGCACCATCGAGCGGAACCACCAGCCCTGGCGGCGGTAGTATTGGCCCTTGGCCGCCTCGACGGAGGCCTTCACGTCGGGGCTGACGTAGTGGCAGAAGTTGGAGTCGATCATCTGCCGCGTGGCGTTGTCGGCGAGTTTGAAGAAACGGCTGTCGCCGCTGCGCACATACGGGGTCCAGGAGTAGGGCCAGCCCTGGTGGGCCTTGCGGAAGGTGCGGTAGAGGCCGGCGCTCTTCGCCTCGAGGCGGGGCTCGAAGATCGCGTCGCCGTGTATCCATTTTCCATATACGCCGATGCGTTCGTTCCACACGGCGGGGGCGAGAGCGATCGCCTCGTAGACGGCCTCGTGCTCGGGATACTTTTCGGTGTCCTTCGGGTGGATCTCGTAGAAGGCGCCGCTCGCGCAGACCCACGCGGGGTCGACCACGGGGCGGAGCGTCTCGTCGTTGAGCGCCTTCATGACGCGCGCGACATCCGTGTTTTGGTTCGCGGCGAGGAGCCACATTTCCTCGGTTTGCGCGATGCCCTGGGCGTTGGCGCTCTCGCGGTCGGCGGACCAGTGACGCTCGCCGCCCTTGCGCTGGCTCGATTGGTCGGGAATCGCGCCGGTGAGAAACTCGTCGGGCAGGCGGAAATCCAGCAGCTGTCCGGAGTGGGCGAATTTGAGGAGAAACGAATTTCCCGGCGTGATCGGATCGGTCGAGGGGCGGCCGTTGAGCGGCCAGTTGTGGAAGGTCATCGCCGTCCCGTCGAGGGTCAGCTCGGAGGGGTAGTTTTGCCAAAAATCCTTCGTGCCGAAGACGAGCTGTGTGTCGTCCGCGACCGCGCGCATGACGCCGGGCGCGCGTTGGCCTTCGCGGGCGGCGGACTGGCCGCGGTTCGAGACCTCGAAGCGGTCGTGCTCGAACTGGAGCAGATGGGTGCCCGTCGTCCACGAGGAGGCGTCGCCTTCCGCGGCGAGGAATTGCTCGGCCTTGGGGCGCTCGGCGTAGGGGAAGCGCCAGCCCATGGTGCGGATGCGGTCCTTGTTGCCGTCGCCGGTGAAGATCCACGTGTGCATGACGCGCGCGACGGGGCTGCTGCGGAAGAAGTAATAGCGGGTGTCGTAGCGGCAGAAGGTCGCGCCCGACATCGGCTCGGTGTAGAAGCCGGTGGCGCGCACGACGGTCTTCACCGGGCCGTGTTCCTCGAGCTCCACGGTCGCGTCCCTGCCGCCCATGGTGAAGAGCTTGCCGTTCTCATGCTGGACGAAGGCGCCGAGCAGCGCGCCCGGGTTGAGCAGCGGGCGGAACGCGGCGTCTCCGCCCGTGCGCGCGGAGAGTCCGTCGGCGTCGACGCGCAGCGCCTCGCCCGCGATGCGCGGGAAGGATTTGCCCGAGGTCTCGACGCGCATGGGCTCGAGCGTCCGGCGCGCGACGCCCTCGCCGTATTCGAGGAAAAACTCCGCGGGGCCGCCGGAGAGCGCGGCCTCGAAGTCGAGCAGCACCCACTTGATCGGGCCGAAGCGCGACCAACGCGCCGACACGCGCGCCTGCATCGGGAGCTCGGCGCCGGAGGCGTCGACGAGGCGCAGTCGCTCGACGTCGGACAGGGCGCCGCGCGGGAAGGGCACGCCGACGGTCATCGGCGCGGCGGCGAGCGTGACGCCCTCGGGATTGGCGACGCGGATCGCGATTTTGCCGTGTTTGGCGACGTTCGCGGGCGGGAGCGTCTTGAAGCGGCGTTCGGCGGTGCCGTAAACCTTGTATCCGCTTTTCCACGTCAGACGCAGGCGCGCGCCCTCGCCGGGGAGCCGGGAGCCGAAGGGCACGGAGAAAAACAGCTGACGCCCGGGCGGCGTGATCTGTTGGGAGAACAGCACGGCGCCGCGCGCATCCAGCATCTCGACGAGCAGGACACCCTCGGTGCGTTCGCCGGTGAGGCGCGTGTCGAGCCAGGCCACGACGTCGAGGTGCTGGTCCTCCGCCGGATACACCTCCTTCGAGAGATAGAAGAAGACGGCGTCGTTTACCGGGGGACGCGGCATGTTGCGCACGGCGTCCGTGGCGGTGTCGTAGAACGCGAAGTCACCCTCGACCGCCTTCAGGCCGAGGATGCCGGCGGGGCGTCCGCCCGCTCCATCCTGTGCCCGGAGGGCGGGGCTTCCTCCGGCGACACCGAGGCCGGCGATCAGCGCGAGCGCGCACACGATTCTCGTGAAAATGCATTGGGGCATGGTGCGGCCAATCAGCCACCCGTCCCCGCGGCTCACAAGGGACTTTTTGCGCAAAATCGACGTGCGATTAGCGCAATTTTCGCGGAGCGGCCGCGAGTCGAAACATGAACGCGGGAACGGAAAAAGGTCGGCGTCCGGATGGGACGGCCGACCTTGCAAGGGAAGCGGAAAACGCGCGAGCGCGAGGGGGGCGACGCGGGAGCGGGGAGCGTGCGTGCGTTCAGCGAACGCGTCGGCCGCGTCGGCCCCCGCACAGGGTGAGCGCGCCGAGGCCGGCGAGGGCGGCGAAGGTCGCGGGCTCGGGGATCGCCGCGACGTAGGGGGCGGTGAGGATCGTGAAGTTGCCGAGTCCCGAATGGCCCGTCAGCAGCTCGGCCGCCGCCGCGTCGTAATAGGAAAAATAGGTGTAGGTAAAGGAGGCCGCGTCGCCCGTCACCCAGTCGACGCCGTTCCAGATTTGGAAGGCGCCGTTGGCGATCATGGTTTCAAGCAGTTCGACCTGGTTGCCGGACATGGCGAGGAAGCCGCCGTTGATGCGCACGGCGTTGCCTTGGTCGACGTCGACCCTGAGGCCGAAGTCGCTCTGGACGGTGACGAGGCCGCCGTCCTCGATCATGATGGTGTTGTTTGGCGTTTCGCTGAGGTGGAGTCCGCCGTTGTTGATCCATGCCGAGCCGGCGCCGCTCACGCGGACCGTGTTGTGCGAGGAGCCGACGACCCGGCCGATCCACGAGTGTCCGTAGGCGCTCACCAACCGGCCGCCGTTCTCGATGGTCAGCGAGTTGTGGCTGCCGTCCATGGCGATGGGCTGGCCCTGCCAGAGCGATCCGGGGCCGGTGATCAGCACGCTGTTGTAGGTGGCGGCGGGGCCTCTCCCGATGTCGATGCTCCAGGAGTTGGAAACCTGGGCCCCGTTCTCGATCACGAGCCGGTTGTGCGATGCCTGCCAGCCGACCGAGATCGCGGAGAAGCTCCAACTGGAACCGGCGCCGCTCACGATCACGGTGTTGTGCTCGCCCATCATTCCGATGGTCGCGCTGTATTCCTGGCCGGAGTAGGAAGAACCGTTGCGGATGACGAGTTCGTTGTAGGAGGTTTTGTCGCCGATGGTCGTGTGGTCCGACTCGCTGACGTGGTCGACCGGACCGGAGAGGCCGATGATGTAGCGCGCGGGATCCCCGGCCGTGCCCCCGTGGCTCATGACATCGGGCACGTCCGTGTCCGTGGCGATGATGCCGGCGAAGGCGAAGGGGCCGGCCAGCAAGGCGCCGAGGGCGCTTGCGGCGGCGTGGATGCGCGACGGACGCGGACGGCGTGCGGAAAGGGGCGTGGAGAGGTCGGAATGCATGGTGTTCGAGTGCTGGTTTTGGCCGGGACGGATGGGGCGAGGTCGTCTTCTTTCGGGCCGGCGGTTGCGGCGGAACGACGGGGCGCGTCTCGGCGGGGGAAACACTGCGTCGCGTCGTCTTCCGTGCGCCGCCGGTCAGCGAAGGCGTCGGCCGCGCCGCGTCCCGCACAGCGTCAACGCGCCGAGGCCGGCGAGGGCGGCGAAGGCCGCGGGTTCGGGGATCGGGGCGACGTAGGCGGCAGTGATGATCGTGAAGTTGCCGAGGTCCTTGTGGCCGGTCAGCAGCTCGGCGGCCGTTTCGTTGGCGTAGGAGAAGTAGCCGTAGGTGAAGGAGGAGGCGTCGCCCGTGACCCACTCGGTGCCGTTCCAGAGCTGGAAGGCGCCGTCGGCGATCAAGGTTTCGAGCAGATTGATCTGGTCGCCGGAGAGGGCGAGGAAACCGCCGTTGAGGCGCACGTGGTTGTCGGTGGAGGCGTCGACCTCGAAGCCGAAGTGGGTCTGGAGCGTGACGAGTCCGCCGTTTTCGATCGTGAGGGTGTTGCCTTGCGATTCGCTGATGAAGAGACCGCCGTCGTTGAACCACGCCGAACCGGGGCCGGTCACGTGCACCGAGTTTTGGGGGGCGTCCTCGAATTTGCCGATCCACGAGAAGCCGTAGGTGGTGGTGAGCACGCCGCCGTTTTCGATGACGATCGAGTTGTGGCCGCCGCCGTCGAGGGAGACGGGTTCGGATTCCCAGCGGGAGCCGGGGCCGGTGATCAGCACGCTGTTGTGCCGGCTGTTTTCCCCGCGGCCGATCTCGGCGCTCCAGCCGTTCGAGACGAGTCCGCCGTTTTCGACGACCAGGCGGTTGTGCGAGCCGTTCCAGCCGACGGTCAGCATGCCCGAGGTGCCGCCGAGGATCCAGCGGGAGCCGGGGCCGCTGACGGTCACGGTGTTGTGGTCGCTTTCCCAGCCGATCATCCCGCCGTCGTTGTGAACGGTGTAGGAGGAGCCGTTGCGGATGAGGAGTTCGTTGTGGGAGCGGTATTCGCCGACCGTCACATCCCAGGTGCTGGAGTGGGAGACGGGGCCGTTCAAACCGATGACATATCGCGCGGGATCCCCGGCGGTGCCGCCCTGGTCCATGACGCGCGGAACCGAGGTGTCCGTCGCCACGAGACCGGAGTAGGCGACGGAGGTGATGAGGGAGGCGCTGACGGCCAGGATGGCGGCCCGGGCGCGCGCCGCGTAAGGGGAGGAGGGGGATGCGAAGGGGGGGCTGGATTGCGAGGTGCTCACCCGCCCATCCTAGCGGCGGGGAGGGGAGAGGGTTATCCCACTTCGGAGGGGGATGCCGGCACGGTGAGGTGCGCCTGGGTCTCGGTGAAAAGGCCGGAGGCGCCGTCCGTCTGGCTGCACACGCGCCGGGCCCACACGATGGCGGCGACGCGGTTGCCCACGCCGGCCTTGTCGAAGATCGCGGCGACGTGGTCTTTCACGGTGTGGAGGCTGATGCCGAGGATGAGGGCGATCTCGGCGTTGCTCTTGCCCTGGCAGATCCAAACCAGCGTGTCCGCCTCGCGCGGGGTGAGGCCGGCGTGCACGAGGCGTTCCGCGTCGACCTTGCGCTCCGTGTATTCGGCGGCCGAGCGGCCGAGCACGTAGGCGGTGCGCAGGTGCGACTGCGCGAGCGAGAGCAGGGCGAGGTCGCGGTCGGAGAAATCCGGGCCGCCCCGGCGTTCCACGAAGAAAAACAGCGACTCGTCGTCACGCGTCGGCACGTGGAGCGCGCAGTGGTTGTCGACCCCGAGGGGGCGGAAGACCTCGTTGTAGATGTCGAGGCGACGGAACGCGCGGTCGCAGTAGAACTGGCTGCGTCGGAAGGGCCGGCCGTCGTTCACGGAGGGGTCGAAGTTGAAGAGGGCGTAGTTGCCCATCAATGCGCCGTAGGCGTCCATCGCCGAATCGAAGGCGGGATGCGGGACGTCGAGCCCCACGGAGAGCCGGCCGGTGCGCCGCTCGTGGAGTCCGCAGCCCGCGAACTCGCCCGCGATGAGATTGCGGACGAAGCGGATGCCTCGCGCGGCGTAGTTTTTCAGGCTCAGGCCCGGGGCGTAGAGCCGCTGGCAACCCTCGCTGAACGTGAGCAGATCTGCGGCGATCATGCCGGCCAGCAAAGGACTCGTGCGGGGCTTGTCACGCCGGGATGCGCGGCGGGGCGCGCGTGCGCGGTTTTTGCCGCTTTCCGCCGAGGGTCGATGCGCGGGCCGGCGGGGTTTCCCGCGCCCCGGTCGGTGTAGCTCTTGCCCGGCGGGCGAGGGTTTGTTCTTTCTGCGGGCCCCGTCTCGTGCCCGCCCCACGTTCAACCCAGAAGCAGATCGCCGAGCAGCTTGGCCTCACCCAGGCCGCGGTCTCGATGGCTTTGCGCGATCATCCCCGCATCGGGGCCGAGACCCGCGCGAAGGTCCGCGCGTTGTCGCAGAAAATTGGATACGTGCCGGACCCGTTCCTGTCCGGCCTCTCCGCCTACCGGAAGCGTCGGCGTCCCTCCGGGTTTCATGGCACGCTGGCGTGGTTGTCCAACTACCCGCAGGGCCGGAGCTGGCGGCAGATACCCGAGTTCGCCGCCTATCACGCCGGCGCGGAACGTTGCGCCCGCGAGCTCGGCTACGTGCTCGAGGAGCATCGGCTGCGCGCCCCCGGCATGACGGATCAGCGCATGCGCCAGATCCTGATCGCCCGCCGCATCGACGGCATCATCGTGGCGCCGCAGCCGGAGCCGGGCGTCACGTTGAGTTTTCCCTTCGATTCGTTCTGTGCCGTGGCGCTCGGCTACTCCCTCGCCAAGCCGAACCTGAACATCGTCACGGGCCACCACTTCCGCAGTTGCGAGCGCGGGCTCCAGCATCTGTTCGCGCTCGGCTATCGGCGGCCCGGGCTGGCGCTTCACGACCGGGTGGACGAGCGCACCAACCGCATCTGGTCGTCCGCTTTCTGGAGCCGCCAGCGCGACCTGCCCGCGGAGGACCAGATCCCGCCGCTGCTCGGGCGCCCGCTCACGGAGGAGAGTTTCCTGCGCTGGTTCCGCGACACGCGGCCGGACGTCATCATCACCATCGTGCCCGAAGCCCTCGGCTGGCTGCGCGCGGCGGGGGTGCAGGTGCCCGGCGTGGTCGGCTTCGCCCTGCTCAATCTCCCCTCGGTCGGCGCCATCTCGGGCAACTGGGCCAATCCGGAGGTCATCGGCAAACGCGCCGTCGAGACCGTTGTCGACATGATGCACCGCGGCGAACGCGGCATCCCCGAGATCCCCACCTGCGTGATGGTGGAGGGCACCTGGCACCACGGACGCACCCTCCGCCGCGCGCCACATGCCGCGAAGAATCGGGCGAAGGCTTAACTGTATAAGCAAAAGCGTTGTGGCCGCGTCCGCCGTTTGCGGCCAGCATGACGGCCGACCATCGTGCGTCATCCCCGCCGGCCGCGCGACCGGCCGCTTTTCGTAAAACCCGCCCGCTTTCCCCCTCATGTTCCGATTCCCCTCCCTCGTCTCGCTTGCGTTCCTGGTCCTGTGCGTCCCGCTCCGGTCCGCCGACCAGGCGCCTTGGCGCACCGATCCCGAGCGACGCAAGGAGGGGCGCCCCGCCGAGCTCTGGCAGGTCTACATGCACGGCGTCGCCGATTTTTTCGCCACGCCGGTCGCGGCGCGATTTCCGAAGACTCCGGCCGAGACTGTCACGATCGACACGCCCTTCACCCCGAAGGCGCGGCACGCCGCCTTCCGTCTCTCGGCCGGACAATCCCGCGTCTCCGAGGCGCTGCCGGTCGACCTCGCCCCGCTGAGCGGCGGAAAGGTCCGCCTGTTTTACTGGATGCGCGGTGAAAACACCGGTCGCCGGCCGACCACGAACAGCTACGGTGACGCGCCGCAGCTCCACGCGATCGTGAAGGACGCGGCCGGCCGCCAGCTCAGCAAGATCGTCTCCCACAACGGCGCCGTCGGCACCCATCCGTGGCACGGCTATTACCTCGACGTGCAACTCTCCGCCCAGGCGAAGTCGCTGCACGTCGAAATCACCAACCCGCAGGGCGGCGTCGCCTGGTTCACCCGTTTCGCCTACGAGCCCGTCACCGAGCAAAACACGTTCTCCAGCGCCGAGAAACAGGATCCCGAGACGGGCAGTCTCGCCGCGTTCCCGCGTTACGAAGCGATCAACTTTCACCTCTTCGCCAAGCCGCCCGCGGTCCTCCACACGTGGAATTTTCTCCGCGGCCCCGCCGCCGGCATGATCGGCCAGCCCTACGACCTCACCACGCTCGAGGGGCTCCGCCGCTACTACCGCGAAAGCGCCAAGGTCGACCTCGACCAGCTCAACCACGGCATCATGTATTTCCCGATGCGCTACCATCAGGCGAAGGCGGGCGATGCCCTGCCCCCGATGGAGGACGGCTGGCTGGAGGAGGTCGCCCGCCTCGTTCTCGAGGACCAGGACCCCGAGGCCGGCTACTGGGGCACGCACTCGCTGCCGCACAGCATGAGCGTGACCTTCCACTTCGTGGACATGCTCTTCGCCTTCGGTATCGAACGAACGGATACGCCGCCGCGTCCCGACCCCCGCCGCTGCATCGCGCCGGCCCTGCCCCGCGCCGAGCAGATGGTCCGCACGACCCTCCGCCTGCAATCCACCCGCGACGGCCGCCCCGCCGCCTGGTCCGCCGCCGCCTACAACTTCACCACCAAGCCCGACGGTTCGGCCAACCGCTGCCAGCTCGGCAGCTCGATGAACGCCATCCGCCTGCTCCGCATCGCCCGCCAGTTCGTCGGTCCCGAGCTCCAGGCCGAGATCGACGCGTCCATCGAGGGCGCCTTCCGCTACATGCTCGAAACCGTCGTCGCGCCCTCGGGCGTGTGGAAGCAGGAGGACACCGACAAGGCCCCGTCGAAGGCCGCCTACTGGGCCAACATCGTCAACTTCTCCCCGTGGCTCGAGCCGCGCCGGAGCGACGCGCTTGCCGCGCCGCAAATCGAGAAAACCGACGACGGCCTGCTCCGCGTCGTCGACTGGCCCGAGGATCAGAACTCGGTGCGTATCTACCGTTCCACTACGGAAGAGGATCTCGGTCCCGCGCGCATCGTCGGCATCGTGAGCCGCGGCGACGACGTCATCCGCCACCTCGATCCCTACGTCGCCGTCCGCCGGATGGCGACCGCGGCCAAGGACACCTGGGGCGTCCGCTCCTTCGGCGGCTCCAACAGCTACGTTTACGCCAAGGTCTTTCGCCAGCTCCCCAAGACCTTTCCCGCCGTCCTGAAGGACCAGCCCCTCAAGCCCGCGACGGGCAAGGGCGGCCGGCTCTTCGCCACCGCGGTCGACTGGTATGGTCGCGAGTCGGCCCCGGTGGAGATCCGCTGAGCCCGCGTCGCCGCCGAACCCCGACGCTTTGTTTCCCCGCCACGGGGATGGGATCCGGCCGGAGTATCCGGAAATTAAATACGCCCGGATGGCCGTCGCGCCCGGCGGCGCCGTGCCGCCGGGTAGGATCGATCCGCGCGGGGGCGGCTCTTCGTGACGGATTTTGGCTAAAGCCGTGGGAGGCCGAGTATTCTTAAATGAAATTGTGGCCAATATCCCAGGGGCGGGGGGAGGGCGGGCCCGCCGGGAATTTGGGAGGGGGAGATCCCCGCGCCGACGCGGCGCGCCCAGCGGTCGCGCCCCGCCTTTGGGCTGCGCCCTTATTCGAAAGCCCCTGGGAACCACTCAGCGACGGCGGCGGCGGCTGGCGACCACCGCCAGGATGCCGATCCCCGCGGCAAGGGCGTAGCCGGACGGTTCGGGAATGCTGGAGGCGAAGGTGGCGCTGAGGGTGAAGTTGTCCACGCCGAGGACCTGCTCTTCGTCCGGACCGTCGAAGTCCACCCAGCGCAGCCAGAACGTTTGCCCGGGGGCGAGCGAAAGCCCCGTGATCGTCGCGGAGATGCTGGTGTAGTTGCCCGACGAGTTTCCGTTGATCTGGGTGGGGCTCGAGGAACTCGTCTTCAACGCGACAAAATCCAGGGCGTTGTGATCGATCCACGTGCCGTCCGAGAGCGAGGTGGCGTCGAGCGAATACTGGAAATCGAGCCTGTCTTCGCTTCCGCTCATGTGGGCCCACTGTTCGCCCCGATAGCTGATGGTGAGCGAGGTGATCGTGGTCGTGCCCGCGTTGACGAAATATACGCCGAACATGCCGTGCTTGACCGAGTCGTTCGTGAACGTGCCGCCGGTGAGCGTAAGCGCCCCCTCGGTGCCCGAGGAGCGGGAGATCGACAAGGGAGTGGTGTTGCGGCTGGTCGGACCGTTCGTGGCCCGGATTCGGGAGATGGCTTCGCCGTCCGTGAGCGCGGCATACCAGCCCGGGATGGTGTAGTTGTTGACCCAGTCGTAAAACGTCGAAGACCCGATGTTGACGTCCACCAGGCTGTTGAAGTCCTGGTCGTAGGTGTTGTTGGCGGAGGTAAGGGCGATCTGGGCGTCGAGCCGGGAGATTGTCGCGATGACGCACAGCGGGAGGGCGAGGCAGGAGAGAAGTCGGGAGGGGGAGTTGTAGATGTTCATTGTGCGAGTTGCCGGTTTGGGGGGATGGGAAACCTGCGCGGCGGTGGCGCCGCGCGCGTGGAAATTCACTCCAGCATGCGCCAGAGGCTGCCCTGTTTCTCGATCCGGGCGCGCGGCAGCTTGGCCACGTGGCCGTCCCAATAGGCGATGCAGGCGCTGTCCTTGTGACGATAGGCGGTGGCCTGCGTGGTCGGCTTTTCCTCCCCCGCGTAGTCGTCGGACGCGCTCAGGTGGATCTGCCAGTCGAGCGAATCGGCGAAGGCGAGGGTCTGGCTCGGACGCGGGATGTCGCTCTGCTTCACTCCGCGCACGAAACCCGGTTCGTTGATGCCGCCGGAAAGACCGGTGAAGTTGTAGCCGTAACCGTTGGAGCCGCTGTAGGTTCCGCGTATGGGACAAAGCAGGGACGAGGGCACCGTGGCCGTCTGCGACGAGCCGACCGCGAGCATCGAGACGAAGCCGCGGTTGTTGTGCCAGGGCGTCCGGTTGACGGGCGTGTTGGCGCTGTTCGAGAACACCGGCACGTAGCGGCCGCGGTTGGCCACGGCGTGGTTGATGTTCGCCATCTGGAGCTGCCGCAGGTTGGACAGGCAACGGGTGGCCTGCGCCGCGGCGCGGACATGGCCGACGACCGAGAGGACGATGCCGGCCAGCACCCCGATGATCAGGATGCTGGTCAACAGCTCGACGAGGGTGAATCCGTCGGCGAAGCGTTTGGAGCAGGGGTGGTGCACGCGGGCTTCTGGGGTTGACGACAACCTTGGTCGTCGACCGGCCCCTCGCAACCACATATCTGCTTATTCAAATAAGCATGATCGGCGAAAAAAGCCGCGGAGAAAACGGCTTCTCCGCGGCGCGTGCGCCGGGGGCGCGGGGCGCGGGCGAGTTCAGGACTTCTCGCCGAGGGCCTGGTGCGGGCCGTGGTGCCGGCCGGCGAGCGTCTCGACGGCGGCGCCGACGTCGTAGCCGCTCGGGGACTGGAAGACGCGCAGGTCGAACTGGCCGATGACGGCGAGGAGGTGGTCGAAGATGTCGGCCTGGATGCCCTCGTAGACGACCCAGCGCGTGTCGTTGGTGAAGACGTAGATCTCGAGCGGCACGCCCTCGCCGGTGGGCTGGAGCTGGCGCACGAGGAATGTCATGTCCTGGTGGATACGCGGGTGGGCGCGGAGGTAGGCGATGCAGTAGGCGCGGAAGGTGCCGAGGTTGGTGAGGCGGCGGCCGTTGCCCAGCACGCCGAGATCCTCGCCGAGGGTCTTGTTCTCCTCGGCGATCTCGGCGAGTTTCTCCGCCAGGTAGGGGCGGAGCAGGCGCATCTTCTGCCAGCGCGCGAGCATCTCCTCGTCGGCGAAGCGCACGGTGCGCATGTCGATGAAGAGGGAGCGTTTGATGCGGCGGCCGCCGCTGTCGAACATGCCGCGCCAGTTTTTGAAGGACTCGGAGATGAGGGTGTAGGTCGGCAGGGTGGTGATGGTCTTGTCCCAGTTGCTGACCTTGACGGTGGTGAGCGAGACGTCGGTCACGAAGCCGTCGGCGCCGTGGCGCGGCATCTCGATCCAGTCGCCGACGCGCACCATCTGGTTGACCGAGATCTGGATGCCCGCGACGAAGCCGAGGATGGCGTCCTTGAAGATGAGGATGATGATCGCGGTGAGCGCGCCGATGCCGGAGAGGAAGTAGACGGGCGATTTGCCCATGAGGGTGGCGAGGGCGAAGATGCCGCCGACGAGGCTGGCCACGAGCATGATGCCCTGGGAGAAGCCCTTCAGCGGAATCTCCGCGCCGCGTTCGGTGCGACCGACGATGTTCTGGATGGCGGTGAGCGTCGCGCTGAGGACGATCAGCGAGATGAAGATGAGATAGAGCGTGGTGGCGGAATCGAGGACGGCGAGCGCCTCGGGATTCTTCTCGCCGACGACGGCGGCGCCGAGCGCGTCGATCACGAGCGCGGGCGCGAGGTGGGAGAGGCGCGTGAAGACGCCGGCCTTCATGAGCTCGTCGTCCCAGACGAAGCGGGTGCGACGCGTGATGGCGCCCACGATGCGCAGGATGACGCGTTTCGTGATCCAGTTGACCAGGACGGCGAGCAGGATCATCGCCAGGAAGGCGATGGCCCGGGCGGTGTTCTCCGCCCATTCCGGGCGGATACCTTGGTCGGTAAGCCAAGTGGCGAGAAAAAGGATGAATTTTTCCATGACGAACGCCCACCACACCGCCCACCGCGGGCTTTGGGGCGAGCCGGAAAAACGGGCGGGATGAAACGCTTCCGACAAAAACCCCGGCCAGTGGTCGTCTTTTGTTTTTTGGGAGCGCTGCTAATAAAGAAGACCACAACCGGTAGCGGGTTGACCCGATTGGAAACACTATCCCTTGTGGACGCGTTGCTCTTTCGCCGCCGGTGTCTTTGATGCCGGACATGGCGCGAGACACGCATTAGTTTTCCCCCTTCCGAAGCGACCTCCGGCCTTTTGCCGCGGTGTCCGCGATCCTCCCCGTCGTTCCAACCGTCTATTCCCGTGCACAAATCACCCTCTTCCTCGTCCCACTCCGTCCCCTCCTCGTCCGCTTCCGCCTCGCCCACGCCCCGTCACGGGGCCGAGGTGCTCAAGCGGCAGATCGCCGCCGCCGATCGCGAAGTCATCAAGCGCGACGGTTCCCGCGTGCGCTACGACCAGAACAAGATCACCCGGGCCATCGCCCTCGCCTTCCGCGAGGTCCACGCGGAGGAGCAGGACAACCCGTATCGCGACGACATGCTCGCCTGCTTCGGGCTCGACAGCGACCGTTTCATCGAGGCCACGAAGATCGCGGGCGCCGTCTCGCAGATCCTCGAGCTTCATTATCGCAACGGCGTTCACCCGACCATCGAGCAGGTGCAGGACGCCGTCGAGAAGGCCATCGCCGCCGCCGGCCACTGGGACGTCGCCCGCGCCTACATGCTCTACCGCGAGCGCCGCGCGCTCACCCGGCTGGCGAGCTATCCCGACAGCGGCCTGGCCGACTACATCGCGATGGCGAAATACTCCCGCTATCGGCCGGATCTCGGACGCCGCGAGACCTTCGCCGAGGGCGTGGAGCGCGTCGCGGAGATGCACCAGACCTTCTTCCGCGAGAAAAGCGACACGCGCGTCCCGACCTCGCTCCCCCGGGACGTCGCCGAACTTGCCGGAAACAACGCCGAGCTCCTTCGGAAGACCCTTGGCGGGCGCACGCTTTCCGAGGTGATCGAGAAGGTTTTCGCCGACGTCGCCGCGAAGCGCGTGCTGCCGAGCATGCGTTCCATGCAGTTCGGCGGGGAGGCCATCCTCACGAACCACAGCCGCATGTTCAATTGCAGCTTCTCCAACGTGGATCGCGTGGAGTTCTTCCGCGAATACTTCTACCTCCTCCTCAGCGGCTGCGGCGTCGGTTTCTCCGTGCAGAAGCACCACATCGCCCGCCTGCCGGCCCTGCCGAGCCGCGCGCCGATGCACGACCTGCCGGTCTGGCACTACACCGTCGAGGACACCATCGAGGGCTGGGCCGACGCGCTGCACGCGCTCTTCATGTCCTTCTACGAGGGCAAGAAGATCGAGTTCAACTACTCGCTCATCCGCCCGCGCGGCGCGCCCCTGCGCACCTCCGGCGGCAAGGCCCCCGGCCACCTCCCGCTCAAGCACGCGCTCAACAAGATCGAGTCGATCCTCGAGCAGGCCGCCGGCCGCGCCCTCCGCCCGATCGAGGTCTACGACATCAACATGTTCACCGCGAAGGCCGTATTGGCGGGAGGAATACGCCGCTCCGCCACCATCTGCCTCTTCTCGCCCGACGACGAGGAGATGATGGACGCCAAGACCGGCAACTGGTTCGAGACCAACCCGCAGCGCTCCGCCTCGAACAACTCCGCCGTGCTCGCTCGCGACGGCCGCAACGCCGAGCACTTCCGCCGCCTCTTCAAGGCCCAGAAGGAGTTCGGCGAGCCGGGCTTCTTCTTCTGCGACCACCCCGAGGCCGGCTGCAACCCCTGCGCCGAGATCAACCTCCTGCCCGTCGTCGACTGGGAACTCTCCGGCGAGGAGCTCTCGAAGCTCTTCGCCTGGGGCTACAAGGGCGACCTGCCCGGCACCACGCGTCTCTCGGGTTTCCAGCACTGCAACCTCACCACGATCAACGGCCGCGCCGCGACCACGCCCGAGCGTTTCTTCGAGGCCTGCATCTCCGCGACGGTGATCGGCACGCTCCAGGCCGCCTACACCGACATGCCCTACCTCGGGCCGGTCACGCGCCTCATCAACGAGCACGACGCGCTGCTCGGCGTCTCGATCTGCGGCTTCATGGACAACCCCAACGTCCTTTTCGATCCCGAGATCCTGCGTCAGGGCGCGCACCTCTGCCGCGCGACCAACAAGCTCGTCGCCGAGACGATCGGCATCCGCCCCGCGGCGAAGATCACGACCTGCAAGCCCGAGGGCACGGCCTCGTTGCTGCTCGATTCCGCGTCGGGCATCCATCCGCACCACGCGCGGCAGTATTTCCGCCGCGTGCAGGCCAACCGCAAGGAGCCGGTCTACGCGTTCTTCAAGTCGATCAACCCGCAGATGACCGAGCCCTCGGTCTACAGCCCCCACACCGACGACGTGATCACCTTCCCGGTGAAGGCGCCGGACGGCGCGATCCTGCGCAAGGATCTCAACGCGGTCCAGTTCCTCCAGCTCGTGATGCTCGTGCAGCAGTCGTGGGTCATCCCCGGCGGCGATCCGCGGTCTCGCAGCGCGAACCTGCACCACAACGTGTCCAACACCTGCACGGTGCGCGCCGACGAGTGGGACGCGGTGGCGGACTTCATCTGGTCCAACCGCGAGATGTTCACCGGCGTGTCCCTGCTTCAGGAGGCGGGCGACAAGACCTACCCGCAGGCTCCCCGCGAGGAGGTGTCGACCGAGGCCGACATCGCTCGCTGGAACTCGCTGCGTCCGCGGCATGTGGACTACACGAAGCTCCGCGAGCAAACCGACGAGACCAACCTGAAGGACATCGTCGCCTGCGCCGGCGGCGCCTGCGAGCTGGTGTGAGTCCGCGCCGGCCCGCGCGCGCCCCGCGGCGCGCGCGGGAGCGCGTGTTGCGGGCCGTCGGGCGAAACGCCCGAGATTGTGGCCGTTCGCGTGCATGGCGCGGGGAGCCCGCCCGGCCGGGGCCCCGGGCTGCGATGAAGCGGAAAGCCGGCGAACCCCACTTCAGCCAGTGGCGCAAAACGCACGTCGGCGCCTCGCCATCCGGCTGGAGGGCGGGATGGCTCACGAACATCGCGGGCGGCACGATGGCCGCGAGCGAGGCAAGGTTTCCCCGCGAGAGACGGCGGCGAACTTCGTGGCGCGCGGTTCAGAGCGTGACGCGGAGCCGGAGGAACCGGCGCGGCGCGACGCCGAGAGGAATGTCGTCGGTGTAGACGTAGGGCACGCCCGCGACGAGTTCGGAGGACGGGATCGGATGCTCGTCCCAGGCGAGGAGGTCGGAGCTGGTTTGAACGACGTAGGCGAGGCCCGAGATGACGACGGGCGTGAAGGTGAGCGAGAGGCGGGTGGAGGGATGGAGGCCGGAAGACGAAACCTGAAGGCCGGGGAGCGGCGTGGACTCCGCGGAGGTGGGATCGGTGCCGAGCGCGTATTCGAGGAGGTTGGCGTAACCGTCTTCGTCCGCGTCGGCTTCGGGCGCGGTGTCGGCGCCGTTCCATGAAAAGCGCGCGGTCCACGCGGGATAGTCGTCGACGGTGAGCGAGAGGAGGGCGGCGCGGAGCACGGGCGCGAGCAGGGCGTTGCCGGTCGGGCCGACGTGGGTGCCGTCGGTGGTGACGTATTTCGCGGCGCCGTTGGTCAGCCAGCGGGTGTCGTCGGCGGGATCGGCGAGGACGGCGAGCGTGTCGACGAGCACGTCGATCTTGCCGGCGGCGAGCGCGGCGCGGAGGCCGTCGTTGATCTCGTCGCGTTTGCCTCCGGCGGCCCAGCCGTTGTTGGGCGTCTGGCCGGCGAGCGTGGACCACGAGTCGGTCGAGGAGGTGCGTGGCAGGAGGAGCGTGCGCACGATCTTTTGCACGCCGGCGGCGCGCGCCGCGGACCAGATTGTCTCGAGCCGGCCGAGGATGGTCGAGGGCGTGCCGGTGCCGCCGGAGCCGAGATCGTTGGTGCCGTATTCCTCGACGACGACGTTGGCGTATTGGAGGAAGGGCGTCTGGCGGGATTGTTTGCCCGGACTGATCCACGCGGCGGCGGTCTGGCCGTGGCGCGTGAGGTTGAACATGGCGATGGCGTTCTCGCCGTTCGAGTCGAGCGCGGCGCGGTTGAAGAATCCGGAGCCGACGATGGCGATCGGCGTCGAGGAGGTGGAATCGCCCGTGCCGTGGAGGATGCTGTCGCCGATGCCGATGACGGAGAGGTGGCCGGGGCCGGTGAAGCGTCCGAGGAAGATCACGGGCAATCCGTCGGAACGCGTGGCGCCGCCGGCGATGGTCGGCACGGCTCCGGCGACGTCGATCGTGCCGGGATCGTTGGCCGGCGGGAACATCACGAAGCGCGAGCCGGCGAAGCCGACGGGCGTGCCGACGGGAACCTTGCCGCCCTCGGGGATGGTGCCGCGCGCGTGCAGCCAGAAGACCTCGTCGCGCGCGGGCGCGGCGCCGGTCCAGACGGACGACGGAACGGGATCGGACAGCCAGAGCGGCGTGGTCGAGTTTTGGGGCAACACGAGCTCGCGTTGACCGGAGAAGGTGAGCGGCACGACCTGTCCGGTGGACGCGCGTTCGAGCCACGCGTGGGTGATGGTGACGTCGTTGGTGGCGTTGGCGGTCTCGGTCTTGTCGGTATACATCCAGTCCATGAAGCCGATCCGGATTTCGGCGACGGGACCTCCGAGCTTGTGCGCGGTGCGGTGGCGGAAGGCGGTGTTGGCGGCGGCCGGCGTGTAGAAGGTGTAGCCGATGCGGCCGCCGGTGGCGACGACGCGCACGGGCTCGACGGCGAGGCCCGCGGCGGGCGCGAGAAGGGCGAGGAGCAGGGCGGCGCGGCCGAGCAGGGAGGCGAAAAGCGGGAGCGCGTTCATGTGGTGGTTCTTTCGCGACGGATGGGGTCCGCGGCCAAGGGGCGGAGGGGAAGGTTCAGCGGACGCGTTTGAGTTCGAATTGTTCGCCGGCGAAGGCGCGTTTCGCGAAGGCGCCCCAGAAGGGCGTGGGCGTGTATTTCCAGTCGGAGATCATCACCGGCGTGGCGCGCGGGTGAAAACACCAGGCCGTCCAGTTGAGCCGGTGCTTCTGGATGAAGCCGAGCATGTCGGGCGCCCAGGTGTAGGGGTCCTCCTGGATGTCGTGCGGCAGGAAATCCATCTTCTTCACGTCGGCGCCGACCTCGCCGACGAGGATCGGGTGCTTCGCGGCGGCGGCGAGGACGTGTTTTTCCCAGCCCTTGTGCCAGTTGTATACGTGCCACGAATACATGATGCCGTTGCCCGAAGGGTCCTTCAGCTCGTAGCCGTTGGTGATGCCGGTGAGGTCGAAGGACCAGCCGAGGCCGGCGACGACGACGATGTTGCGCGCGCCGGTGGAGCGCACGGCGTCGAGGAGCGCCTGCATGCCGACGGACTCGAAACCCTGGTTCTTCTTCTTCTCCTCCTCGGAGAGGAAGGCGGACTCGTCGACGCCGGTCTTCTCGCCGACGAAGCCGCCGTCGCGCCAGGTTTTCCACGAGATGTCGTGCGGTTCGTTGAAGAGGTCGAAGAGGACGGCGGGGTGGTTGGCGTAGCGCGCGGCGGCGTCTTTCCAGAAGGCGGCGTGCTCGGCCTTCGGAGCGCGGAAGCGGTGGAGGTCGAGGATGAGGTAGGCGCCGCGGTTGGCGGCGAGCATGACGCATTGGTCGACGTGGTCGCGGTAGGCCTTGCCGCCGTCGGTCACCATGGGGTTGGTGCCGAACCAGAACTCCTCTTTCACGGGGAGACGGACGGCGTTGGCCTTCCATTCCTCGATGCCGACGAGGGTGGATTTGATCGGTTGCGTGTCGTGCGGGATCGTCTCGAGGCCGCCGGCGTTGAGGCCCTGGAGCCAGACCTCCCGGCCCCGCGGATCGACGAGGCGGTTGCCCCGCACGCGCAGCTCGGCGGGCCAGCGTTCGCGGCGCGGCTCCTCGGGCGGGACGAATTTGGCCTTCGCGATCTCCTCGGCTTCCTTTTTCGCGGCGAGGATGGGGGCGGGATCGGCGGGGCGGAGCGCGAGGTCGTCGAGGTCCATCGCGCCGGAGCGGACGCGGAAGAGACTCGGCATGATCTTGAGGTAACGCGCGCCCTCGGGGACGAGGAAGGCGGTGCGCTTTTCAACCCAGCCCTTGCTCGTGCCGCGGCCGTAGACGGGCGGGGGCGTGCCGGGGAGTTTGGCGCGGTCGGCGTCCATGAACTCGAAGATCACGCGCGCGTCGAACCACGGCATCTTGCCGGGTTTCACGTCGGCGAGCCGCCAGCGCCAGGTGAGCTCGAGCGCGGGCACGCCCTCGGGGAGGGCGACCTCGGTGTAGAGCATCGTGATCCGGTCGGGCCCGTCGGCGGTGAAGCGCAGGAAGCGGTTGCCGTCGGCGTCGCGTTCCCAGGTGACGCCGGCCTTCGCGCGCGGCCAGCCGTCGGGCCAGTTGTCGGCATCGGCGTCGGTCTCGAAGGAGGCGTCGGGGAGGAGGGACGGGGCGGGGGCGGCGCGGACGTGGGCGGCGGCACCGAGGAGGACGGCGAGAAGAGACAGGCAGGCGAGGCGGAGCACGGGAGTCGGGGCGTTGGGGGTGTGGTGAAAATCAGCCGGCCGGGGGCGGCGGCGGGGGCGTTTCGGAGTAGGTGAGCCAGAAGTGGCCGGGCTTGAGGACCAGGCCCTCGGCGAGATCTTCGGCGCGGTGGGTGTGGCGCATGCCGGAGGGAGAGTAGACGAGCACGCCGGTCATGCGCTGATCGGGGCGCAGGCTGGTGATGCTGTCGTAGATGAGTTGCCAGCCGCCGCCGGGCAGGGCGGCGCCGACGTAGGTGCGAACCCGGCGGCGTGCGTCGAAGGTCGGTTTCACAATCCGGATTTTCGTCGGCGAGAGCGTGAGTTGTTCGGTGCCGAAGCGGGCGACGAGATCGGAGCGGCCGAGGTTGATGATGCGCAGCGATCCGGCGGGAAAGGCGGAGGTGTCGGAGTTGTAGAAAGTCGCCTGGTAGGCGGGGCGGCCGGATTCGGCGGAGGTCGTCGTTTGCGCTTTCACGACGACGAGGGCGGACACGGCGGTGGCGGGTGGTTTGACGCTCAGGATTTCCGTCCGCGCGGGCATGCCGGTCTTCGGATCGGGGTAGTCTTTGAAGAGGCGGACGGGTTCCCCGGCCGGCACCAGTTGGGGGCCGCTGATGACGTAGGGCGTGTCGCCGATTTTTTGAAAGGTTTCGCCGACGCGGAAGTAGTAGCCCCCGCATTCCTCCTCCAAAAACAGGAAGCGCACGGTGACCGGTCGCGGCGCCGGAGGCTGGGCCAGGGCGGAGGCGCCGGCGACGAAGGTCCACGCGGCGACCGCGAGAAAGGCGAGAAACGGGAGGGATGCGCGGAGGGGCTTCATATGTCGTCGGGACTGAGCCAGCGGAAGGAGACCACGGCGTAGCGGCGCCCGAACTTCTCGTTGGGGGAGTTGGGCGCCGGCGTTTCCTCGGGGTCGTTGCCGCCCGCGGCCTTGCCCACGATGTAGTCGGGCAGGCGTTGCACGACGGCCTCGCACCAGGCCTGCGCGGTGGTTTGGCCGGTGACGGGATTGTGGGCGTCGCCGTAGGCGCGAATGAGGAAGGTGTCGCTGCGCGCGGAGAGAACGGGCGCGAGCGTGGTCAGGACGTCGCCCTGGAGCAGGTAGCCGGGCGCGCCCGCGGTCATGGTGCGCATGAGGTAGTCGGGATCGGCGAGCGAGGAGGTGCTGGACTGCACGCGGAACGTGGGGTCGACGTCGGCGGCCTGGTTGAGGATCGCGTCGATGGCGGACTGGAGGGCGCCGGAGACGCCGAGCTTGAAGGCGGACGGGTCGTCGGCCCGGGCGATCAGGCGGCGGTTGTAGAAGTCGGCGAGGGAGAGGAAGGGACCGCGTCGGTGGATCTGGAGGACGATCTCGCGGGCGAGCTTGTCGATCTCGTCGTTCTCGTCGTTCTCGTCGTCGACGGGACCGTCCACCTTGTTGGTGAGGCTGGAGAAGCCGGCCCAGGCCTCCTTGCTCGCGCCGTCGCGGGCGCCGGTGTGGTTTTCCGGCTGATACAGGGTGCGGGCGAAGGCGACGCTCGGCGTGGCGGGGAGGGGGTGGCCGCCGACCGGGACGCCGCGCGTGGCGGAGAGGACGGCCTTCCACGCCTCGACCGAGGTGGAGTTGATGTTGAAGGCGCCGTCGAGGAGCAGGTGTTTCGCGGGCGAGCGTGGTCCGGCGAGGAAGTCGGACCCGGCCACGGTCCTGTCGCGGAGTTTGAGGCGGGCGTTGATGAACTTGTGCGTGCCGGGCGCGCCGCCGCCGGAGGCCGGGTAGCCGGAGAAGAAGAAGCGGTCGGCGAGCGCCTCGTTGAAGAGCCAGGAGGCGTCGTATTGGATGCCGGCCTTGCCCTCGGCGTTGAGCACGAGATGGCGGGGCATCCACGGGTTGGCGTAGGAGTTGGCCGCCGGGTAGGTGAGCTGGTAGGTGTTGGTCGTGACGGTGAAGCCCTTGCCGTCGCCGGTGCCGCCGACCTTGCCGTCCTTGATGAAGCCGGCGGGGTTGAAGTGCTGGAGCTGACCGAAGGAGACGATCGGGTGGTCGGGGCGGGGAATGTCGAAGAGGACGTTCTGGAAACCCGTGTCCGCGCCGACTCCGCTCGGCGGGGTGGTGGGCGAGCTGACGTCGCCTTTGGTGACCGGGCCCCAGCGCGCGAACTCGGCGGAGGCGTCCATGAGCAGGTCGTGTTTGAACGCGTCGGGGGCGTTGGAGGCGTTTTTCTGCGTGTAGGTGCGCGCCGGTTCGAGGACGTGGTTGTCGGTGCCGCCGTGGCCGGCGTTCTGGTTGTAGAGCGCGCGGATGTTGAACTGGATGAAGGGGCTCATCTGGCGGGTGAACCGGGAGAAGTCGGTGCGCAGCGAGTCGCGCAGGACGAACCAGGTGCCGCCGCCGTCGGCCGAGCCGGTGCTGAGCGGGGGAACGAGGAAACAGGCGCCGTCGGCCGCGGCCGGTTGCGCGAACACGGTCGAGACGATGTTGTCCTCGGTGCCCGAGTTCGTGTCCGGATCGGCGCCGTAGAGACGCGCCTCCACGCGCGACTGGCCGGTGTAGAGCGCGACGTAACGGACGGCGGGGGGCGTGGCGGTGGCGAGGGTGTGGCCGGTGTTCCAGGTGAACGTGTTGAGCTCGTCCAGGCCGGGGGAGAGCTCCAGCTCGAGCGGCGACGTGGAGCCGCCCGGGTCGGAATAGCTCCGGTCCAGGCAGAAGATGACGGCCCTGCCGGGCGGCAGGGTGGCGTCTTTGATCACGATGTTCAGGCGGTTGAGGTATTTCTTCGTCTTGTCGGAAAAGCCGTTCAGGTTCGTGGCGTCGGGGAACAAGGTGTCCCGGTCGTCCGACTCGGGGTAGGAGGGCGGAGGCGCGTCGGGCGGGAAGTCGCCCATGCGGAGCTGGAGGTCTGGCTTGTTCAGTCGGAGCCACCAGGTGCCGGTCAGGTTGATGTTGTAGGGGTTGGCCAGGACGACGAGCGGGCGGACCTTGAGCGAGATGGTGTTGGCGGCGTCGACCTCGAGCCCGAAGAAGAGCTTCACCTGCACGAGGATCGGTCCGATGCCCTGTGTGGTTTGAGTCTGGAGACGCGCCTGGGCGACGGTGCCGCTCGCTCCGGTCATCACGCCGGCGGGGCTCTGGCCGACGGTGTTGCCCATGTTGAAGAAGGAGCGCAGCTGGGCCCAGGTGGGGGTGTGGACCAGCCCGAGGCCGTAGTGGGATCCGGAGAAGGTCGAGGGAGGCCTCGCGTAGATGGTGGTCTCCTCGGTGAGGATGTTGTCGGAGAGGGCGAGCGAGGAGTGGTCGAGGACGACTCGGAGGTCGTCGCGTGCGTCGGTGTCGTTCTGCTGGCCGAGGATCTTGGAGAAATCGCCCTTCAGGCCGCCGCGTCTGGAGTCGGCGAGGACGCCGAGGGAATGGACGGTGAGATCGTGAAAGAGGGGGCGGTAGATGTCGCGGAGATCCGCCGCGTTTCCGTTGACGAAGCCGAGCTGGTCGAAGCTCAGGATGTTTTCGAGCATCGGATCGTTCGGTTTGTAGACGGACTCGAGGGGCGCGCTGATCGCCTCGATGACGGGGCGCTGGGCGGACTGGAGGCGGATGCGGTTGTCCTCGTCGCTCGGGGACGAGGAATACGCGTCGACCACGGTGACCTTGGCCTTCACGCCTTCGTCGCCGACCCACCAGGCGTAGTGCCCGACGACCTGGGTGCCGGGGAGGCCGGGAACGGAGTCGGAGGTGAGCGGGATCTGGGGAGCGGTGACGACCCGATCGAGGTCGGATGCGGTGGCGATGCCGGCGGTGGTCTTGCCGACGAGGAGACGATAGGAGCGGGCGGTGGGCGCGTCGGGATCCGCGGGGGTGTCGGTGAAAAGCGTGGAGGCCGCGTCGGCCGCGTTGACCGCGGAGAAGGCGAGGCCGGGCACCGTGTCGGCGGGTTTGTATTTGTCGGGCTCGGTTTCGTTGCCGCTGACGAGCCAGGCCTGGAGCTCGGGCTCGGGGTTGAAATCGGCGGGGTTGTCGGCATCGAAGGCGGAGGTGTTGCCGTTCGCCCAGGCGCCGACCCAACGGCGGTTGCGGGACGCGCGCCAGAAGTCGTCGATCTTGTCGAGCGGGTTGCCGGAGCCGCTCGCCGAGCCGGTGAGGTCTTCGCCGGAGGCGCCGTCGTCGAGGGACGACACGGAGGAGCGAGGCTGCAGGTCCGCCGTGGCGGTCACGCGTTGGTCGGGGCCGGTGGTTGCCTGGAGGCGGCCGAGGGCGAGGTTCATCGCCATGAGGGCGTTTTGCCGGGCTTGCGCGAGCTGCTGGCTGTTGTCCGCGACCTGCGTCTCGACGCGGGTGAAGGTGGCGAGGCCGACGAGGATCAGGACCAGGAACGAGACGAGAACGATCGTGACGATCAGCGCGAAGCCGCGGCGGGGCGTCGCTCCGGGACGACGGGGAAGCGTGTATCCGTTTTTCACGACATGGACTCCCTGAGAAGGTGGGGACGCTCGCGGTGGAGCGTGAGGATGAGTTCGCCGAAGAGGGTGTTGGCCCAGGCGAACCAGGGGCGGGTGAACCTGGCGGGGTCGTCGGCGTGGAACGACTCGTGCATGAACCCGGTGCCGGCGTGCGTGGCGACGAGCGCGCGCAGGCAGGCGACGATCTCGGCGTCGTCGCGCGCGGTGAGGGCCTGCATCGAAAGCGCCATCGGCCAGATGGTGCCGGGACCGGTGTGCGGGCTGCCGATGCCGGCGGCGGCGGAGCCGGAGACGAAGTGGGGATTGCCGGCGCCGAGGCAGAAGGCTCGGGTGCGCAGGTAGCGCGGGTCGTCCTTCGCGCAGACGCCGAGGTAGGGCAGCGAAAGCAGAGAGGGGACGTTGGCGTCGTCCATGAGGTGACGGGCGCCGCGGCCGTCGACCTCGTAGGCCCAGATCTCGCCGTGACGCGGATGCTCGACGACGGCGTGGAGCTCGAGCGCGTCGGCGATCTCGGAGGCGATGGCGCGGGCTTCGCGCGCGAGGTCGACGTGCCGGAGCGCGTCGAGGAGCGCGGCGAGATCGCGCAGGGCGGCCATCGTCATGGCGTTGGCCGGGACGAGGAAGGGGAGTTTCACCATGTCGTCCGACGGGCGGAAGCCGCAGCGGACGAGGCCGCAATTGCGGGAAGGCAGGCCGTAGCCGCCGTGAGGCAGACACGAGCCGCCGGGGCGTTCGAAGGTGTAGGGCGAGCGGAGCGGGCCTTCGCCGGCGCGTTGCTCGACGCGGAGCGTGGCGAAGGCGGCGGCGACCGCGCGGCGCCAGGTTTCGTCGAAGGGCGAAAGGTCGTCGGTCGCGCGCCAGTAGCCGTGCGAGAGGCGGAAGAAGTAGGCGAGGCTGTCGAGTTCCCACTTCCGCTCGTGCACGCCGGGGCGCATCTCGGTGCGGTCGTCGCGCCAGTGGCCGAGCACGGGCTCGCGGTAGAAGGCGTTGGCGTAGGGATCGAGCACCACGTTGCGCGCCTGACGCCGGACGACGCCGGCGAGCATGGCGCGGAGCTCGGCGTCGGCGCGGGCGAGGGAAAGGAAGGGCCAGACCTGGGCGGCGGAATCGCGCAGCCACATGGCGTCGATGTCGCCGGTGATGACGTGGGTGTCGGGCGCGCCATCGTCGTCGAAGCGGAAGTCGACCGTGGTGTCGAGGGTGTTGGGCGCGCAGTTTTCGAAGAGCGCGGCAAGCTCCGGGTCGGCGATCTGCGCGGCCACCGTTTCGATGAGGGCGTCCACGGCGGCGCTGCGGAAGCGCCGCTCCATGAGGGCGGGGCGTCTGGAGAGGGGCGGGGGCACGGCGGGTTCCATGGGCAACAATGGCGATCCCGAACGGGCGCGCGAGCGGCCGGGGGGCGGTCGTCGCGCGCGCCCGGAAGCGCGGATCAGCGGAGGCGTTTCACTTCGAACTGCTTTCCGGCGAGGGCGTCCTTCGCGAGCTGACCCCAGAAGGGCGTGGGCGTGTAATCCCAGTCGAGGATCATGCGCGGCGTGGCGCGCGGGTGGAAACACCAGCCGGTCCAGTGGAGCTTGTGCTTCTGGATGAGGCCGAGCATCTCGGGCGCCCAGGTCTCGGCGTCCTCCTGGATGTCGTGCGGCATGAAATCCATTTTCCGGGCGTCGGCGCCGACCTCGCCGAGGAGGACGGGATGCTTCGCGGCGGCGTCGAGGAAGTATTTCTGCCAGCCTTTCTTCCAGGGGTAGACGTGCGAGGCGTAGATGATGCCGTTGCCGGTTTTGTCCTCGAGGGCGTAGCCGTCGAGGATGCCGTCGAGCTGGTAGGCGTAGTCGAGGCCGCCGACGAGGACGACGTTTTTGGCGCCGGTGGAGCGGACCGCGTCGAGCATGGCCTGCATGCCGGGCGACTCGTAGCCCTGGGCCTTGGCGCGCTCCTCGGCGGAGAGGAATCCGGCCTGCTCGAGATCCTTCTTTTCACCGACGAAGCCGCCGTCGCGCCAGACCTTCCACGAGGTGCCGTGAGGCTCGTTCATGAGGTCGAAGATGAGGGCGGGATGGTTCTTGTAACGGGCGGCGGCGTCCTTCCAGAACGCGAGGTGTTCGGGCTTGGGCGCGCGGTAGCGGTGGAGGTCGAGGATGACGTAGGCGCCGCGGTTGGTGGCGAGGGTGATCATCTGATCGACGAGGTCGCGATATCCCTTGCCGCCGTCGGTCTGGGGGCCGTGGCCGAACCAATACTCCTCCTTCACCGGGATGCGGATGACGTTGCTCTTCCACTCCTCGATGGCGACGACGGTGGACTTGAGCACCTGCTCGCCGGCGACGCTCCACTCGAGGCTGGGGATGTTGAGGCCCTGGAGCCAGACCTCCTCGTCGTCCGTATTGAGAATCTTGTTGCCGACGACGCGGATGGCCTTGGGCCAGGCGGCGGGGTTCGGCTCCTCGCGGGGGACGCGCGCCTTGGCGGCGGCGGCCTCGCGCTCCTTCTTGCGGGCGATGACGGGGGCGGGATCGGTCGGCTTTAGGACGATGTCGTCGATGTCGAGGATGCCGGAGCGCACCTGGAAGAGGGCGGGCATGAGGTCGAGGGTGACGCCGCCCTCGGGGACGAGGAAGGAGACGCTGCGGCTTTCCCACTGGCCGTCCTTGCTGTTGCGGCGGCTGTAGGGGGCGGAGGGCTGGGGCTTCAGCTTCTCGTTCGCGACGTTTTTGACGTCCATCATGATGCGGGCGTCGAACCAGGGCATCTTGCCGGGCTTGAGGTCGGAGATGCGCCAGCGCCAGGAGAGCTCGAGGGCCTCGACGCCGGGGGGGAGGGGGATGGAGCGGTAGGCGAGGACGGTCTTGCCGGGCTCGGTGACGCGCATGCGGAGGAAGCGGTTGCCGTCGGTATCCGTTTCCCAACTACCGTTGCTCTTGAGGTTGGGCCAGCCGGCGGGCCAGTTGCCGCCCTTGCCGGGCGTCTCGAAGTCGCCGTTGGGGAGGAGGGTGCCGGTCTCGGCGAGAATCTTGGCGGCCTTGGCCTGGCGGGCGGCGGCGGCCTCGGCGGCCTTGGCCGCCTTGGCGGCGGCGGCTTCGGCCTTGGCGGCGGCGATGGGCGCGGGATCGGTGGGGCGGAGCGTGATGTCGTCGATGTCGAGGACGCCGGCCTGCACCTGGAAGAGCGAGGGCATCAGCTTGAGGTAGCGCGCGCCCTCGGGGACGAGGAAGCGGGTGGTGCGTTCGACCCAGCCGTCGGTGTTTTTGCGCGAGTAGACGGGCGAGGGGGTGGCGACCTTCTTGCGGTTGGAGTCGGCCAGCTCGAGCATGACGCGGGCGTCGAACCAGGCCTTGTTGCCGGGCTTGAGGTCGGAGATGCGCCAGCGCCAGGAGAGCTCGAGGGCCTCGACGCCGGCGGGGATCGGGACCTCCTGGTAGAGCATCACGGTCGTGCCGGGCTTGGTGCTGGTGAGGCGGATGAAGCGGTTGCCCTCCTCGTTTTCCCAGGAGCCGCCGGCTTTGACCGGGGTCCATCCGTCGGGCCAGTTGTCGCCGTCGGTATCCTGCTCCATCGAGGAGTTTTTGAGCAACGGCGTCGGTGGCGTCTGCGCGGCGGCCGCGACGGGGGCGAGGGCGAGCAGCCCCGCGAGAAGCGACGACGACAGACGACGGAGGAGGGGGGGGAGGAGGGACGACATGGGGGGATTTGCGGTGAAAAAAGGCGGGCAACGCCAAGTCCGCCGTCCGGGATGGACGGCGGAGCAAGGGAGGCGGGGCGGGAAAGCGGCGCGGTGCGCCGCCGGATCAGGCGGCGGCGCGGCGGCGACGGCGCAGGGCGGAGGCCCCGAGCGCGCCGAGACCCGCGAACGCGGCGAAGGCGGAGGGTTCGGGGATGAGGCCGGCGGTGTAGGTGAGAACACCGGTGGCCTCGGAGAACGAGAAGCCGAGACCGTTGGTCCAGACGTTGTCGATCTCGGTGAAGCCCTGGATGAAGAAGGTGCTGGTGAAGCTTTCGTTGAGCGAATCGACGTCGACGATCTGCCACATGCCGTCCTCGGTGAGCGAGACGTTGGTGAAGTCGAAGATGAAGCCGCCGGCGAAGGTGACGGAGTTGCTGCCGGCGCCGCGGACCTGGTTGCTCGCGCCGTCGGCGCCGAGGTAGAACGTGAGGGCGCCTTCCTCGGCGAGGGTGAGGGAGCCGACGTTGACGACGAGATCGCCGGAGAAGGTGTTGACCCCGCGAAGGGTGAGCATGCCGGTGGTGTTGCTCCCTTGATACTGCCCTTTGATCAGGTTGCCCGAACCGGAGATGACGCCGGTGATGGAGGAGCCGCCGCCCGCGTTGCGGACTCCGACATGCAGATCGTCCTCGAGCGTGATGTTGCCGGCGTAGGTGGCGGATCCGTTGACGACAAATTCGAGCGAGCTCACGCCGGTGTTGCCGGCTTGGACGACGAGGTCGGTGGTGAAGGCGGTCATCGTGTTGACGCGCAGGGTGGCGTTGCCGTCGCCCGAGGTGTCGCCGAGTTTGATGTCTCCGATGCCGACGGTGGCCGTGCCGGCGAGCAAGGTGCCCCGCTTGACCAAGGTGCCGCCCGTCCAGCTGCCGCCGGAGGTGACGTTCCCGGAGCTGGCGGCCAGCAGGCTCACGGTGCCGGTGCCGGCGGAGTCGATGACGATGCCCAGCCGCTTGGTGCCGTCGACGCTGTCGGCGATGCTGTTGGCGAACGAGATCGATCCGCTGCCGTTGGCGGAAAGGGTGACGGTGACATCTCCCGTCGCCGTGTTGGACACGCGCAGGCGGCGGACGCTGAGGCCGCTGTTGGAGTTGTTGGCCCAGGTCTGGCTCGCGGTGACCTCGGTGAACAGGCTGCCCGTGCTTTCGCCGATGGTGATGCCGGAGGCCTCGCTGTTCACCGTGATGCCGCCCTCTCCGAGAGAAAGGATGCGCGTGCTGTTTGTCTGGGAGAGCCGCACCGTGCTCGTGGTGTCGAAGGTCAGGGATCGCGCGGCGATGTCCACGCTGATCCGCGTTTGGTTCGCGTCGTTGCCGTAGGGCGTGGAGTTGAAAATGACATCGTCCAACAGCGTGGGGAGGGCGGACGCGGGCGTGGTGCCCTCGGCGTCAGTCGACCAATTGGCGGCCTCGTTCCACGAGGCGGGGTTGCCTTCGACGTATTCCGCATTCCAATACAGGGTGTCGGCGCTGGCGGCCGAGCCGGCGAGGGCGGTGAAGAGAACGGTGGGCGTGCGAACGAGGGCGGAGCGGAGGTGCATGTTGGGGGATCAGGGTTGAGGTTGGAGAGGGAGGATGGGCGGGGGGAGGGCCGTCAGCCGTTCACGGGCACCTTGGCCACGTGCCAGTCGAAGAAGAGGGTGTTGCGGGCGTTGGGATGTGCGGTGACGGCCACGCCGTTGACGGTGGCGTCGAGGTCGCGAATCGCCCACTCGTTGGGAGGCATTTCGGAGAGCCGCCGGGGCTTCGGATTGATGTTGTTGCCGTTGGTGTCCTGGACGAAGCCCCACGGCCGCACTTCGGTGCCGTCCGGCAGATTGAACTTTTGCTGAAGGGTATAGGCTTTGCCGTTGAACGCGCCCTTGTAGCTCGGGCAGTCGAAGACGGCGGAGTAGGCCAAACCTTCCGTGGTGCTCCATGAGGAGGACCGCTTGATGGCGAGATACGGCAGCAGGAAGTGCTGAAAGTTGCGCGCGTCCCGGTTGTAGTAGGGGTTGATGCCGAAGAACCCGGACGGGGGAAGCAGTCCCCGATTTTCGCCGCTGTAGTTCTGGATGGCGATGCCGACCTGGCGGAGGTTGGAGATGCAGCGGGCGTTTTTGGCGGATTCGCGCGCCCGCCCGACGACGGGGACGAGGATCATGGCGAGGATGCCGATGATCGCGATGACGGTGAGGAGCTCGATCAACGTGAACCCCCGGGGCGGGGGGACGTGACGCTCTCCCTGGTGACATGGAGCTGCGGGGGAACGAACAGACATGAGGGGTGGGGGGTGGGGTGCCGAGTGGGAGTCAGCGGCGAGAGATTGAGTGACCGCAGAACACTATTCAAGCACTTTGTTTATGTGTGCTTTCCGGCCCGGTGCCTTGAAGTGATTTAGGAGGATTTTCCTGTCTGCTATAGTGTTTTAATTTATTTGTTATTATTGAGTAATGTGGTCATGCTTTACTATAAATCGAAGCGGAATTAACTGCTATAATTGTGATTGCAATGAAGCCGTTGTGTGCTTTGCTCCGTTCAGTTTCTCCCCCTCTGATACCCCGTCCCGTGGAAGCCACCCCGTTCAAACACCAGCAAGTCGAGGCAAAGATCCGCCAACTGGCCCAGACGCTGCCGGTAGGCGCGCGACTCCCCGCGGAGCGCAGTCTGGCGATGTCGTTCGACTGCAATTTTCTCACGGTGCGGCGTGCGCTGAAGGCGCTCGTCGACGACGGCACGGTGGTGCGGCGCATCGGCAGCGGCACGTTTGTGGCCCGGCACGCCGCCCCGGTTCGATCCCAGGGGCGTGATTCGTCGGAGCCGCGACTCGGCGTGCTCGTGTATCGCAACAGCGACGCCTACGCCTATCGCGTGTTGCAGGCCGTGGCGCATGCGGGCCTGGACAAGGGCGTGGACCTGCGCTCGAGCTGGGTCTCGAATTTCGGCGAGGAGGCGCTCACCCAGGCGAAGCGTCTGGCGAACGAGGGCTGCGTCGCGCTGGTGCTGCCCTGGTTTCCCTACGCCGAGGTCGACGCGGTGCGCGAGTTCGTGCAACGCAGCCCGCTGCCGGCCTGTCTGCCGATGGCGATCCCCGGCCTCGAGCGGCACTGCTTCATGGAGCCGGCGCGATTCGGCGGCGCCACGCAGCGCGCCACGGACGCGCTTTGTTCGTATTTCCAGGCGCTCGGCATCTCGAACATCGCGTTCCTCGGCCCGGACTCCGCGACGGACACGATCCTGCAGAAGGCGCTCAGCGCCTACGCCTGCCGCGTCTCGCGCGACGGGATGGCCAGCATCTGCGGCCTCGTGCAGCCCGGCGCGCAGAGCATGGATCTGCTGGCCGACCGCTGGAAAAACCACATCGGCGACCTCGCGATCATCAGCTACGACGACGAGCACGCGCTGCGGTTCATGACCGCGATGCACAAGCGCGGCCTGAGCGCGCCGCGCGATTTCCGCATCGTCGGTTTCAACAACACCGAGGCGAGCGCCTTCAGCGATCCGCCGCTGAGCACCATCGCGCAGAACTTCGACGACATCAGCGAGTGGCTGATCAACAACGCCCTCGCCCTCGCCCGGGGCCAGGTGTCGCAGTCGCCCGGCTGCCCGACCTCGCGGCTGATCGTGCGCGGCACCTGCGGCGGACTCTCGGTGCTCGACGACGCGTTCCGCGCGCGTCTGCCCTCGCTTGAATTTCACGTGGAATCCCGCGGCTCCCCGGAGCCCGAGGCGCTGGATTCCGCGTCGCTCCTCCAGCAGAGCGCGGGCCGCTGAGGCTCAAGCTCGCCCCTTTTCATCCCTCCCGCGGCCGGGTTCCCTCTTTCCGGTCGACGCCGTCGGCGTGTCTTTTCCTGCAAGCCTATGAAACCCTACCCCCGCTTCCTTTGTTCCTCGCTGTTTTCGCCGGTCGTGTTGCGGCGTCTGGTTCCGTTTCTCCTCGGGGTTTTCGCGGCCCAGACGGTGTCGGCGACCGAAATCGAGCCCGGCACCCCGTTGCTTTCCAACGGCGATTTCGAGGTCTCGACCGTGGAGGCCCACTGGCCCGATCATTGGAGCCGTCCCAAGGCGGGTTCCAGCTCGTGGGAGATCGAGGACGGAAAACGTTTCCTGCGGATCAACGCCACCGCGCCGGGCGAACTCGTGCTCGTCTATCGTATCGTGAACATCCCCTCCGGGGTGAAGGCGGTGGAGCTCAGCCTGCGCGCGCGCGTGATCGGTCTGAAGTGCGGCCCGCAGCCGTGGTTCGACGCGCGCGTGATGACGGATTTCAAGAACGCCGCGGGCGTGAAGGTGAAAGGCGCCCGGCCGATCAGCTTCCGCAAGGACACCGACGGCTGGATCGAGCGGAAGGTCCGCTTCGCCGTGCCCGAAGGCGCGGTCGCGTTCGAGATCATGCCGTCGCTGTTCCGGACCTACTCGGGCACCTTCGACATCGACGAGATCCAGCTCGCCGTGATCGATCCGGCCCAGCTCAATCCGGCGCCCGCCGCCCCGTGAGTCCGGTGTAGCTGTTTTTCAACTACAAAGGCCGGCGGCGGCACGGCCCGCCGGCCGGCGAAGGCGGCGGGAAAGGCGTGTGGGAATCAGCGCGGGACGGGCGACCTTGAGACGGACAGCAGGCGGCCGATCTCTGGCCAGGGAGCGGCGGCATCTTGGAGGGAGCGTCCGGTGGCGTGGTCACCGTGGAAGTTGCGCGCGCCGGCGTCGAGGAGTGCGCGCACGCCTTCGGCCCATCCGAGATCGGTCGCCGCGAAGAGCGGTGTCAGGCTGTTGCCGCTGGAGTCGTCCGGGTCGCGCGGGTGGCCGTCGCCGCGCGGGGTGTCGAGTAGAAAGCGCAGGAGGGGGAGATTGCGTTGGGCGACGGCCTCGCGCAGCGCATGTTGTTCGATCGAGGTTTCAAGGGGAAAGCCCAGGTCGTGCAGGCGGGAGACGAGCGCCACGTCGCCGGAGCGGACGGCGAGCCAACCGATGGTGTCGATGCTGTGGTGGGGGTTCTTGGGCCGCACGGGGCGGTATCCGAGATCGAGGATCCGACGGGCGAGATCGAGGCGTCGGGCTTCGAGCGCGCCGCGGAGCAGATGGAGACCGAGCGGCAGGTTGTTTACCTCGGTCTGGAGATGCTCCGCGCGAGCGTTTCGGAGAAAAAGCGCGACGGCGGGAAAGTCTTTTTTCCCAAGGGAGACCAGGATGAGGGGCTGCGGTCCATATTCCGCCGACAAGGGGTCGAGCCCCGCGGCGATCTCGGCGGAGAGGGTATCCAAATCGGCGGGCGGATTGTTGAGCACATGGAAAACTCGATCGCGTTGGCGGATCTTCGTCTTGGCGAGGTCGCGATCCGCGCGGTTTGCGGGAGCGCTTTGAGCCGGGGCGGCGGATGATTTGTCGGCCGGCGAGGCTTCGTGTAGAGCGGAGGTGTCGAGCACCGTGAGCGGCGAATGCGGACTGAGCGCGATCAGCAGGCGGCCGCCGGCGGCTTGGAGAAAGCCATTGGCTGGGAGCGGGAGCCAACCGAGCCAGCGGCCTTCCGTGTAGTCGTAAACGAATACACGATCAACGGCGGGATCGGGCGGCGAATCATCCCGGATGAAGAGATCCGCCTGCGAATCGGCGTGAACGCGCACGAGGAGGCGTCGGCCATCGTCGGCGAGGGCGCCGATCTTGCCGCTCAGCCAGTGGACGAGCGGATGGCGACGCGAACCGGAGGCCCAGATGACGGAACGGTTGCTGGCGACCCAGTAGCCATCGCGTGGTCCGGTGAGAATGGCCAGGTGGGGCTTGGCGGGATCGGAGGGGAGGCCGGTGCCGCCGGCTCGGACGGGAGAAAAGCGGGCACGGAGCGCGGGAGGCATGCGTTCATAGCCGGGAGGAAGGACGGGGGCGTCCGCGGAAAACGAGGCGACGGCCGGTGCGTCGGGAAGCAGAACGTGTTGCGGGATGTCGTCGGTGAAGGAGGCGATGGCCGCGCGTGCGGACGCGGGCAGATCGGCAAGCTCGGGGCCGGCGTCGGCGGAGCGCCGGGTGACGCGATGGTCGTGAAGATCGACGGCGGTGGCGGTGCGGGTAGCGGGATTTGCGTCGGTGTCGCGGGCGACGGCGAGGAAGACGGCGTCGTGACCGCGACGGAGTTGAAAAACATCATCGCGCGGGAGGCCGTGGGAGGAATCGAGCACAAGCGGAGCGGTGTGATCGTGGCGCAAGATGCGCAGCCCTCCGCCGCGGGTGGCGGCCCAGATTTCGTCGGGGTTCTCCAGCCACAGGGAGGAAATGGACGCGGGGCTGTCGGCGAGGAGGGGAGGCCAGGAGAGCAATCGGGTGTCGAGGTCGACGCGGGCGGCGCGATGGTGTCTCCAGACGGAATCGTTCAGCGAGGGCGGGACGAGTGAGAGCCAGAGGTGTCGGCCGTCGGTGGTGAAGTCGCCGATGTGGGCGGTGGCCGGAAGCGATGGAAAGTGATCTCGCGAAGGACGAGTCTGATCGAGTGCCCAAAGCGGCAGCTTGCGAACGGGCGCGGAGAGTTGCGGCAACTTCGCGAGCGGACCTTCGCGGGCGAGAGAGAGCAAAGTATCGGGCGTGCTTTCTTGGAACGCGAGGAAGGGGTTCGCGGGATCGAAGGCAGGTCTTCTTGACAGGGGAGCGGGGGGCGGAGTGCCGGCTTGGCGAGCAGGCGAAGCGGCGGGATCGGTCGCGGGCAGCGGACTGAGGTCGAGGGGGAAGAGCCGGTCGGTGAGCAGTGCGCGGAGCCGCGCGGGATCGTCGCGATAGATGCGTGCGAAAATTCCGCGCTCTTGCATGGAGGCCCGGACGGAAAAATCGGTGACGTCGGGATGTGCGCGCCGGATCAGCGGCCAAAGGCTTTCGAGGGCCGGGCGCAGACCGGGGTCGTCGGGCGAGGTTTGCGCGGCGGCGAGAAAGCGTGACCAGAGTTTGCGGACGATGGGCTCGGCGGGCGGGTGTTTTTTCAGGAACGAGCCAAAGCGGGCGGTGCGCGCGGCGAAGCCGGGGCGACCATAGTCGAGGTAGGGCGAGTTGATGGCTCGGGAGAGGAGCGCGAGGTCCGGGGTGCCGTCGGGTTTGAGAAGATGTTGTTCGACGTGCCGCCACCAGTCGTCGGCCCAGCGGGCGCGAGCGGGATGATGTGGCGCGAACGTGCAGCGGAGGGCGAGGTAGCGTTCGCGCAGGGCGATGTCCGCTGGATTAAAAAATGACGCGAGACCGAGAAGTTGGACGCAACGACTCTCACGGGCGCGGCGGGCGAGTGGAGTTTCCGCGTCGATGAGGTGCCGGGTGCGAGGAGCGTCGGTGAGCGGATCGGCGACGGAGATGAGGCGGGTGGCGGCGGCGTGACGCGCCTCGGGAGTTGGGACGAGGTTTGCGCCCGCGGCTGCATCGAGAGCGGCGGCCGCCGCGCGATGGGCGAGTTCGTCGAGTGCACCGAGCGTGCCGGTGAATTCGAGAACGGCAGGGACGTCGCCTTCGCGCCAGAGATGGAGCGTGAGTGAGACGGGGGTGTCGGCAACGGGACCGGTGTAGTCATCGTCTTCGGCGAACTCACCCCAAAGGTAGGCGTCGGCGACGGTCGCCCAGCGCTTCGGCTCGAGGTCGGTGAGGCCGGCCAGGAAGAGGGCGGACTCGGCAAAGGATTCGTCGGGCGCGGCAAAACCGAGGGCGTGGGTGGCGGGATGATCCTTGCGAAGGGCTTCTCGGAAGTGACCGGCGAGTGGTGCGACACGATCGGTGCCACTACGATTAATGAGCACCAGCGGCGCGAGTGTGGTGCGGTTGGCGAGCAGCGTGACGCGAGCGCCCGCGGCCGAGAGCGCGCGAGCCGCGGTGGTGGAAGCAAGACGGGCGAGGGATTCGGACGGTTGCTCGAGTGAACGCGCGGTGGGGGGCTGCGGGAGCGGCGATTCGACGCGAACCAGCAGGTCGGCGCGGAGAGAGTCGATCACCTCGGCCACGAGGCGAGGATGAGCGGGGGTGTCGGCGTGGAAGCGGAGGCGGAGGATCCAGTCCGCGTGGAGCAGGCGGCCGACACGCACGGTGCCGGTCTCCGCCGCGGCTTCGGAGAGGGAGAGATTCTGTTCGCGGAGCAGCGTGTCGATCGCGAGGCGTTCGACGAAGTCGCGTGCGGATGAGTCGGCGTCGGCCTGAAGCGTGAGTTGAACGATGTCGGCGAGCGCGGCACCTTCCACGATCTGTGAACCGTCGATCGTGTCGGGTTCATGCAGAGTGACAGGTGCGAGCGCGATGCGCGGGATGGCGGCTTCCGCCCGTGAGGCGACGCCGTGCGCGACGATGGCGAACGCGATCAGGTAAAATATGCGCCGCAGATGAAGGATGAGCGGCATGATCAATGGACCGAGGCGGGAGAGATCAGCGCGTCGGTCCAGTCGCGGATGACGCGGCGGGCGTCGGTGTTGAGGCCGTGGCCGGCGCCGGGGACGCCGATGATGTCGGCGCGGGCGCCGGAGCGTTCGACCTGCCAGTTGAACCAGGTGCGCCAGGTGAGGGACTCGCTCTCCTCGCCGTAGACGACGAGCATGCGCTTGTCCTTCGCCCCGGGGAAACGGTGGGTGAGCGGCTTCGCGCCGCCTTCGTGCACGACAAAGTGCGTGAAGTAGTCGGCGAATCCCTCCCAACCCCGGTCCAGGCCGTAGGCGATGTGGTGCCCGCCGCTGCTTGTGCCGGCCACGACACGAAGGGCGGGGTCGATGTTGGGGAAGATCTTTTGTATCCGCTCCAGCATGACGCGTTGGTAGGCCCAGTGCGCGTCGATGGTCTTTTCGTCCTTGGCCGCGAGGCGCGGGAGGCGGCCATCGGGGTAGGGAAGGGCGACGACGAGGAAGCGGTCGAAGTCGACGAGGTCGCGCGTGCCGGCGGGGTCGTGGGTGCCCTTGCCGCCGCCGAACCAGACGAACAAGGGGAAAGGTCGCGCGGGGTCGTAGGTTTTCGGCACGCTCACGCCGCAGGCCGCCGGCCGGGCGTCGTGCATCGGTCCGAGTTCGGGGAAGCGGACGGCAAACTTCGCGCCGGGTGTCGGCGCGGGGGCGTCGGCGATCGGATTCTCCGAGGCGGCGACGAGCGAGGAGAGGGCGACGAGGAAGAGGGCGAGGAGGCGGGATGGGAATTTCACGGGGAGCGGGAAAGTTGTCGGGCGAGGAACGCGCGGGCGGCGTTCTGCATGTCCTCGGTGGGCGCGCTGGTGGGGGCGGGGAAGTTCTCGACGATCACCTGTGCGCCGGCGTCGCGCAGGCGCGCGGCGTAATCGAGCACGTAGGCGTGCCTCGGCTGGTTTTCGGGCACGTCGTGATTGTCCCACGGGTTCGCTCCGATCCAGACGGGCACCCGTGTCTGTGCGGACAGCGGGGCGTGGCCGGGGAGAGGTTGCTGCGCGAGTCCCCAGTTGCCCTTGGCGAGCGCGAGGGCGGCGACCCGATCGGGTCGCCATGCGGTGAAATGCGAGGCGAAACCGGAGCCGCTGGCGTGGCCGCAGACGAACACGCGGGAGGCGTCGGTCGGGGTGCGGCGGGATATCTCGTCGAGCGCCTGGAGCAGCGCCTCGCCCGACCACGCCGAGGCGAAACGAGGATGGGTGAAGGCGTGGTCGAGCCGATCGACGCCGTAGGAGATGTGGAAGCGCGGCGAGACGAGCACCAGCCCATGGGCGTCGGCGAAATCGGTCCAAGGGCCGGGTGTGGAGAGCGTTTCCAGGGGATCAAGGTTGTGGACGGGCGACAACACGAGCACGCGTGGCGGAGGTGCGGGGGCCGGCGAGTTCATCGAAGGAGGCGGCGTGCGGTAATACACCGTGAGCAGCGGGTTGTCCGCGTTGCGGGTGGGCACCCGGACGAAATCCACGCCGGGCGGCAGCCGTGCGGAGTCGGGGTCGTGGCGCAGTTCGGTGAGAAGGCGGATGAGCGAGGCGGCGAGCGTTCCCTCCTGGTTTTTGGAGGAGCCAATCCGCGTGAAGAGGGGGAGGTTGTTGTCGGCGGCGAGGGCGAGGCCGCGGCGCGCGGTGGCGAAGGCCTCGGGGAGGCGGCCGGCGTTTTGCCGGATCTGCGCGAGGCGCAGGCGGGCGTTGCCGACGAGGGCGAGCCGGGCGCGGGACGCGGAGGCGTCGACGGGAAGTCGGGCGAGCAACTCGAGAACGCGTTCGGCGTCCGCATCGCGCCGGCCGTAAAAGAGCATCAAACCGAGATGAAAATGCCGGCGCAGCGCGGTGTCGTCGGCATCGTCGGAGAACGAGGCCAGAATCGCGTCAAGCGGGCGCGCGAGCAGCGCGGCGCGTTCCGATGCGGTGAAGGCATCGTCGGCTTCCCAGCGTTCGGCCATCCACCACCAGGAATTGCGAAGAGAAGACTTTTGCGGATCGAGGAATCCGTTTTCGCGCGCGAGCAGTCGATCGCGAATCGGCCCGGCGGAGCCGATCCAAACGCCCGAGGGCCGCAGATCGTCGTCGAACACGCGGCGCACCGCTTCCGGCGTGAGGTCGGCGACGTGCAGGGCGTTGGGGTTCGCGAGGCGAGGAAAAGACAGGCGGAGGCGGGCGGCCCGCTCCGCTGCGGCCAGGCGGGCATGCGCGAGACGATGCGCGTCGTCGGGCAGCCACTCGCGCATCCGATGATGTCCGAGCGAGCCGAGCAAGGCGGCGGCGAGGAGATTGGCGTTGGTGAGCGCGAAGGGATCGCCCGAGCCGGTGAAGGTGTGCTCGGAGTAATCGAGGACGTAGTCGTATCCGGCCCGGGCGAGTTCGCGGCGCGCGGCCCAGTCGTCCGAGAGGGAGGAGGGCATCGCGTTGCCACGGAGAGTCCGGCTGAGCAGGAGGGCGACAAACTGCGCGAGGGCGGGGGCGCGGGGATGCGTGGCGAGAAGTTCGCGGGTGAACGAATTCCGGGCGCTGGGGCGGCCGTTGATCGCGAGGAGCGCGCGGGCGTTGGCGGCGGCTTCTTCCGGATCGAGTCCGCCGAAGCTGCGGCGGGTGATGGCGTAGGCCGTGACCGAACAGGCGAGGCGGCCGTCGGGGGTGAATCGGAAGACGGGAGGATCGGTGGGGGCGTCGAATTTCTCCAGTTCGAGCAGGTCCTCCGGTCGCGGTGAAAAAGCCAGCCGCGCGAGGCGCGCGAGGCCGGCGAGACACACGTCGAAGTCGGAGGCGCAGTCGAGGAGCCGATCGGGCGGAGCGCGCAAGGCGGAGCGCAGCGCCTCGGCCTCCCGCGCGATCTCCGCCGGGGGGCGCCGAGCCTGGTCGAGGAACAGCAGGTGATAACGCGCGACGATTCCGGGGCCGTCGTGGGGTTGGGCGGCGATGCGAACGAGCTCCGCGCGTGCGTCGATCTTTCCGCCGGAGTAGAGCGGGCCGGGCCCCAGCGGATCGAGGTGTTCGAAGGGACGGAGCAGTTCGAGCCAGCGGCGGGCGGTCGAATCGGGCGGGAGCCGGCGGATCGCGGCCTCGCGTCGACCGTGTTCGAGGAAACTGGCGAGCGGTTCGTCGGCCGTGGCGGATCGGCGGACGACGGCGAGCGGGTGCGCGGGATCGGCGAGGAGGAGGCGGAGCCGGTCGGCGTCGGCGGCGGATTCCGAGGCGGTGGCGGCGATTCGCCCGGCGAGTTCGGCGGGTTTCGTCCGGATGTTTTCGACGGTCTTCGAGGAGGAGGCGGCGTCGGACGGCGGGGCGGACTCCCTGGCGGGAGGCCAGGTCGCGAAGAAACGCTCGAGGGCTCCGGCGCGCAGCGCGGGATCGAGGGGCAGCCGGAGGCTTTTTTTCTCCGGCGGACGCAAGCCGAGCGAATCGCGCAGGGTGAACTCGACGAGAAGCCCGTCGTCGTGGGGCGAGGCTTCGGCGACGAGGACGCGACGGGTGAACAGCGCCGGCTCGCGCGGCGCGAGGACGGGCGCCTCGCCGAGACGCGACCAGTCGAACTCCGCGCGCAGTCGGGACAGGGCTTCGGGCAGACGGAGTCCCAGTTCCGCGCGACGGGCGAGTCGCGAGGCGACCGCGGCGGAGAGCGCGTCGCGCATGGCCGGAGCGAGCGCGGGGCCGCCGACGCCGAGAAACGCGACGCCGTCCACCGGCGCGACACGACCGGTCGGCGCGACGATGTTTTCCAGAAACTCCGTGTCGAGGAAACGGCGGATGGCGTCGGCGACCTCGCCGAGGCCGAGCGCATCATGGCAACGCGCGCTCCACTCGTAGGCCTCGCGGAAGCGGCCGTTCAGTTCGTAGGCGCGGGTGAACTCGGCGACCGCCTCGGGAAAACGTCCGGCGTCGTGATGCGCGAGTCCGCGATAAAACGGTTCGAGCGCCTCCACCTCGACCTGGGGCAGGTAGTCGGTGACCGAGGACGCGGGACGATTCAGGAGGGGCAGCGCCCAGGCTTGGATCGCGTTGACCTCGTCGGGTGGGGAGGAGGCCGATGTCGTGCGAGGACGGACGCCGAGAACGACGCCGTCGCGCACGCGAACGAGGCGGACGGAGCCGGGCGAGAGCTCGAGGTAGGCGTCGAGGCCGAGAAGCTTGACCGAGTCGGGACCGTCGGCGCGGAAGCCGCGGGCGGCGTCGTTTTGTTCGACGGCGAGTTCCTGGGTGAGCGCGCGGTCGAGCACGACGAGACCTTCGTCGGCGAGCGCGGCGCGGAGGCGGGCGGCGAGGGTGAAGAGCGCGGCGTCGCCGGCGACGTCGACGGATTCCACCACGGCGATGCGCGGGGCGGCGACGCCGGGATCGGTCGGCGCCGGCGCGGCGAGCAGGCGTGCGGCGGCCTCGGCGAGACGGGCGGACGCGTCGATGTCGGCGGCGTCGACGGCGAATGCGCCAAGGGCGCGACCCTGCGCGGCGTCGACGTGTTCGACGATCCATCGCGCGTCGGCGACACGACGGAAGTTCAGGTAGCGATCCACGCCGAGCGGCGCGGGCGTGGCGAATGCGGCGTCTCCGGTCGCGGTTTGCTCGCGTTCGCGCCAGAGGCGGGCGAGCTCGGCGCGCTCGACGAGTTCGGCGTCGGGCGCGAGGCGGGTGAACTCCGCGGTGAGCGCGGCCTGCCACGCGGCGGCGTCGGCGGGCGCCTCGACGTGGAGGGCGACGCGCGGTGCCGACCACGCCGGGGGAAGTCCCGCAAAGAGCAACACGAAGCGGAGAAGGCGCATGCGAGACGGAGAAGAGCGGCTCAGTCGACGATGCGCAGGTCGACGATGGAGACCTCGGCCGAGGCGGCCTTGCGGGAGGCGAGGACGGACTCGTCCTCACGGAAGTTGCCAAGGTCGCGACGGATCTCGAAGCCGAGTTCGTCGCCCGGTTTGAGCGTGCCCTGGAGCTGGGTAAAGGTGGCGTTGACGTCGATGAGCGAGCCGGAGGCGTCCTTGAAGCGGGTGTTGAAGCGGACGTTGGTCACGGTCTTGTCGGATTCGTTGCGCACGAGGCCGATGACGCGTTCCTGGTTTTTCTGCGAGCCGTCGACGATTTTGACATCCTTGACCAGGAGCTTTTCGCGCACGGCGAGCTCGGCCTTGTCCTTCTCGTTCTGGCCGGCGGAGAAGCCTTGCTGAAGGCTGGCCGCGGCGGTCGAGGAGAGACCTTCGAAGATGCGGTTGAGGCTGGTCTTGCCGTCGGCGTCTTTGACCTGAACGGCGGCTTCGAGATCGGTGAGGAAGGTTTTGACCGGCGAGGTGCGTTTGAACTGCGTGCCAACGAAGACGATGGCGATGGCGATGATGAGGGAGGGGATCAGGTTGTGTTTCATGGAGGAAAGTTTAGCGGGCGAGCGCGGGGACGAGGCGGTCGGCGAGCTTCAGGGCGGCGGCCTCGAGGGCCTTCTTGCCGGCGACGTGTTCGGCGATGTCGACCGCGACGTCCATCTGTCGGTCAACGAGGAGGAGTTTTCCGTTCGCGTCCTTCAGGGTCACCTCGACGCGGGCGCGGCAGGAGACGAGGTTGCCGCGGCGCAGACCGAATTCGCTAAAGGCCTCGCCGGAGATGGTGGCGACGTCGGTGCGGCCCGAGGCGCCGGCGGCGTCGACGACCTCGAAGCCGACCTCGGCGAGCGTCTTCATGAGCTCGGTCTGCGCGGCGGGGTCAATCACCGGGCGGGCGAGGTGTTGCTCGGGAATGCGGACGAACACGGCGGGTAGTTTTTTGCCGGATACAAGTTTCTTCAGGCGCTCGACGCGGGCCTCGGGCGGCTCGATCTTGGCGACGAGGGCGGCGGATTGTTTCGCGATGGTGGCGGCGATCTTCTCGGCGAGTTGCGTGACGGGGCCGTCGAGCTGGGCGAGGTCGGGCGTGGTCGCCATTTCGCCGAAAACGCGGCCGGTCTCAGTGCCCATGACCTTGGCGACGAGGTAGCCCTTGCCGCCGCTTTCGAAGACGCGGCCGGTGACGAGCACCTTGGCGCCGATGAGCGAGCCGACCTTCGCGGCGGTGTCGGGCGCGACGGTGCCGGAGAGGCCGAATTCCTGTTCACCGAGAACCTTTTCGACTTCCTGGCGTTCGACGAGGAAGACGTCGGGCTGGGTGGAGAGGAGGGCGTTGAGGAGGACGCCGATCTCGGCGCCCTTCTTTTCGAGCGAGCGATCCGCGCCTTGGAAATCGAAGACGGCGACGGGCAGCGGACCGACGGGCGCTTCGGGATTTTGGGCGAAGGCGGGGAACGCGGACGCGGCGAGCGCGAGCGCGGCGAGGAGGAGGTGACGGACGGTTTTCATTGTTCGAGTGGGGCGGGAGCGAGAGCTCGGAAGAGGAGGGTGTGGAGCGTTTCGCGGGCGAGGGGATCGGTGGGGAGCGAGGCGAGGAGCGGCAGGGTGATCTTCGCATGGCGCGCGGAGGGTTCGGCGTAGACGCCGGGGAGAAGCGCGGGCTCGTCGACGAAGGCCAGGACGCGGCCGGGAGTGGCGCCGGGGCGGGAGATGCGTTTCCAGTCCTCGGCGTTCATGGTGCCGAGGAGCAGCGTGTCGGCGGGCACGCGGGAGGGCGGGTCGACGCCTTCGTCGGCGAAGTCGAGTTTCTCGGCGCGGAGCCAGTCGCGGAGTTCGCGGGAGCGTCCGCAGACGAGCAGGCGCAGGCGGCTGGTTTCGAGCGCGTCGACGAGCGACGTCCGGTCGCGACGGGGCGACGCGGGGAGGGCGGTGAAGACGAGCGAGGGGCTGTCGCCGAGGCGGAGCGCGAGGCGCGAGGGACGTTTCACGTCGGGCACGGTGAAGCGCAGGAGCAGGGCGCGCGGCTCGGCGGAGTCGGGCTCGACGGTGATCTGGGTTTCGAGCGGGCGGGCGACGGCTCCGGCGACTTGGAAGAGGCGCGGCGTGGCGGTGGCTTCGGCGGTGGCAGGTGTATTTTCGGGAAGGATACGCAGGGTGGCGTTTTCTCCGGAGACGAGCGCGAAGGTCGGCGCGGGGAGGGCGGGACGGCCGGCGATGCCGAGCAGGATGGGCGGAGCGGCGGGTTCGGCGGCGCGGGCGGCGAGCGCGAGGAGCGCGATGGCGGCGAGCGTTTTCATAACACGGCGGCGAGGGGGCGCGCGGTGATTTGCCAGCCAGCGAGGGCTTCTGGGGACGCGGGAGTCGAGGACGACCAGGCGAAATCGTCGCCGGCGAGGAGGACTTGGCCGGTGCCGGTGAGGAGCGGGGAGAATTGCAGTTCGTCGCGGTCGAGGCGGAGGCGCACGAGGCGGCCGCTGTAGGCGAGGACGCGGAGACGTTGGGCGCCGCGGATGAACTCGACGAGGACGGCTTGGTCGGCGGGGGCGGGGACGGTGGGCGCGTCGGCGAGTTCGAGCTGGATCGCGCCGTTGCGCTCGACGACGGCCTCGAGCTGGCCGGGGAAAAGCGCTTCGAGTTCGGCGAGGAGTTGGCGTGAGGCGGAAGCGATCGTGGCGGCCGGGTGTGGGGACGGTGAGGAGGTGTGGCGGAAGAGCGGCAGCAGGAGCAGCGCGGCGAGAACGGGGAGAGCGAGGGCGGAGACGAGTTGGCGGAAGAGCGCGGAAGGGTGGGGGCGCGGTGCGTCGCGGTGGGCGACGGGGGCGGGCGGCGTGGCGCGAGCGGCGGCGTGCGCGAGGGACGCGCGGAAGCGAGCGCGGGCGACGGCGGGTTCGGAGAGCGCGGGCGGACGCAAGGCGGAGAGGCGGGAACGGAGATCGGCGTCGTTCATGGGCGGGAGGCGGCGGGGGCGACGTCGCGAAGGAGTTTTTTCAGGCGGCTTTTGGCGCGGAAGACGCGCCAGGAGACGGTGGATTCGGCGCAACCGAGGACGCGGGCGGCCTCGGCGTGGGAGAGGTTTTCGAAGTAAACGAGGGCGACGGCTTCGCGTTGTTCGGACGAGAGGCGGACGAGGGCGTCGCGGACGGCGGCGTGGGCGGAGTCGGTGGCGGCGTGGTCGCGATGGGCGTGGCGCGGATCGGGGGCGAGGAGGGCGAGTTGCTGTTCGCGCGCCTGGCGGCGGGAGCGGCTGCGGTGGAGGTCGCGGGCGAGATTGGCGGCGATGGCGTAGAGCCAGTTTTTGAAGGAGGCGTCGCGGCGGAAGGTGGCGAGGGCGCGGGCGGCGTGGACGAAGGTGTCTTGCGCGATGTCGTCGGCCGCGCCGGGGCAGAGGGCGAGCCGGTAGGCGAAGGCGTGGATGGCGGGGTAGTGGCGGCGGAAGAGTTCGGTGAAGGCGTCGGAATCGCCGGCGGCGGCGAGAGCGTGAAGCCGGAGGTCGTCGGGGGCTTCGGTCGCGGGCATGACGAAGTCCGCGGGCGGGGCGAGAGATGCGAGCGCGGGGGCGGACATGGCGTTGGGTTCGGCGTGGAGACGCCGCCGGACGGGCGATCCTTGGAGTTTTTTAAGAAAGTTCGAAGCGTGATTCCTCCACGAAAAAGCCCCGACCTGACGAGGTCGGGGCCGCGGGATGGATCGGCCGGGGGGCGGACGGGGGAAGCGCGCTACGGGCGGAAGAGAAAGTTCCGGAACTGCCAGGGGTCGGAGCGATCGATGTGCGATTCGGAACCTTCCTCGAAGTAGACGCGGTGGCCGCGCAGGGGCGTCCAATCCGAGCGCTCCGACGAGATCGTCCCGAGGTAGGGACGCGCGATGTCGAGGATCTCGCGGTGCGGCAGATCCTCGGGCAGGCAGAGGCCGCGTTTCGGGTTGCGGATGGCCCAGACGATGCCCGCGAGGACTCCGGCCGCGACCTGGACGGCGGTGGCGTTGACGCCGGGGATTTTTTTTCGCGCCTCGGAGATCGAGAGGATGCTGCCCGTCCACCAGGAACGGAAGCGGTGGCCCATGATGAGGGCGCCCATCGTGTCCTGGCCGGTGACGATCTCGTTGGTCAGGATGCGGGTCTTCGGGTGAAGCTCGTAGTTGCGGGCGCGCAGCTCGTGCGCCGAGACGAGGGAGTCGTTGCAGGGTTGATACGCGTAGTGGACGGTCGGGCGGTAGACGACGTGGTCGTTCTCGCGCACGGTGAGGGCGTGCGAGAGGCCGAAGGATTCGCCGTGGGTGACGACCATGCCGACGATCTCCTGGTTGGGCACCCAGGAGCGGACCCAGGTGTTGAGACCCATCTGGGGCAGGACGATCTGGTTGCCGGGGCCGGAGGTCGGCCTCGTGGCGAGCGGGGGGAGCCATTTCTCGTGGGTGCCCCAGCCGATCTCGCAGGGGGAGATCGACTCCTCCCACATGCCCTCGGGACTCCAGGTGGAGACGAACTCGTCGGGCGACTTGGCCTTGTCGGCGCGCTGCGTGTCGGACTCGCTGCAATGGATCACCTTCACCTCGAGCTCGCGGGCGAGATGGGCGAAGCTCTCGTTTTCGATCAGCCGCTCGATCTTTCGTTTGCGGGCGGGGGGCAGTTTTTCCTCGCGGAGGAGCGCCTCGGCGATGTCGAGCAGGCCGGCCTTGGCGAAGTGCGAAACGAGGCCGGGATTGGAGCCGTGGTCGACGACGGCGGTCGAGCCGCCGCGCCAGCGTTCGACGAGAGGGAGGAGCTTCGTGTAGCGGCTGTAGAGGGTCTTATCGAGCGTGGGCTTGCGGTGCATCTCGGCCGTGGGATCCCACGACTCGAGGGACGCGTTGACGTAGAGCACGTCGTTGTCGTGCGCCCATTGGACGATGTCGAAAAACTCCACGCTCCACGCGAGGTCGACGATCAGGTCGCCGGGGCGCGCGTGGGTGGAGAGAAGGCGGGCGAGGCTGAAGGGCGTGACGCGTTCGTGGAAAAAACGAAGGCCCTTCTCGATCCACGGGGCGAGAGTCGCGGTGCGATCGACGAAATCGATCACGACGATGTTCGCGCAGGGCGTGCGCAGGTGTTTGACGAGCATCGGCAGCAGCGCCTGGGCGACGATGCCGTGGCCGATCATCACGATGTTATGTTTGAATTCCATGGAAACGACAGGGGGTTGAGGTTGGCGGACGGAGGGCGGCGCCGGCCGTCCGCACGGAGGGCGAATGCGTGTCGATGCGGTCGGTGAACCGGTCGACGGCCGGATCACCGGCACGGCGCCTCGGGCGGCCGAGTCCGTGTTTCCGGACATGTGGCGGCGCTCTTTCCGTCGGTCGCGCGCCAAGGCGCGGAGCGGAAGAGGCCGCCTGATGTTTTTAACCCGATCCCGCGGCCGAGATTTCGCGACGTGCGGCGAAAATCTTCAGCGTGCGGAACCGGGCAGCTCCGGGCAGATGCGCGACGCAAGCGCGCCCGCCGCGGACGGGCGGGCGCGGGAAACGAGTTTCCGATGCGTGCGGGCGGGCATTGGGTGCACCTGTGCCCCCGGGGGGAGACTTGTCAAGTGAGCGGGGCAATAACCCGCCGCGCTTATGGCGGCGAAAGCGGAGGTAATGGCGCGCCGATCGCGTGCGCGGGAGCAAACGTGAACGCCGGAGCGGGCGGAGACGCGCGGTGGGGTGTAGTTGTTTTCCAGATACCGATTCGCCGGCGCGAAGGGGGCGTCCTCGTTCAGCTTTGGAGCGAGGGCACGCAGCGGCGGAGGCGGAGGGAGGCGGCGCGGCCGATGCTCAGCGGAGAAGGGAGCCCATCCAGCGTGACCCAGGCTTCGTCGCGCGAGACGGTCCGGATCTCGCGCAACAACTTCAGCTGGACGATCAGGGAGCGGTCGATGCGCGCGAAGGCGGGCTCGGGCAGCGTGCGCTCCCATTCGGAGATGCCGCGCAGGACGGTCATCGAGCCCGCGTCGCGGAGCATGACGCGCGAGTAGGCGCCCTCGGCCTTGATGGCGACGATTTGCGAGGGATCGACGATGCGCACGGTGTTCGCGTCCTTCAGGATGATCTGGTCGTCGGGGGCGAGTTTGTCGGTGTCGGCGGGTTTGGCGGCGCGTTCGGTGAGCAAACGCTCGACGGTGCGCGCGAGGCGCTCGGGCTTCACCGGTTTCAGCAGGTAGTCGAAGGCCGGCACGTCGAAGGCCTGGACGGCGAACTTGTCGTAGGCGGTGACGAAGACGGTCGTGGGGTGGAAGGAGAGGCGGGGGAGGAGCTCGAAGCCGTCGCCCGGCGAGAGGTCGACATCGAGGAACAGCACGTCGGGACGGAGGGATTCGGCGGCGGTCTGCGCGGAGTCGAGGTCGTCGGCTTCGCCGACGACCCCGATCTCGGGATGCTTCGCGAGCAGTTCGCGCAGGCGTTTCCGCGCGAGGCGCTCGTCGTCGACGAGGAGGGCGCGAAGGGCGGTCATGAGGCGATCTCCTGCGGGACGGGCCGGACGGAGGAAAGCGGCCAGGTGACGGTGACGGTGACGTGTCCGCGCGCCCCGGAGTGTTCGAGGCGCGCGCGGCCGCGGGAGAGCAGCTCGAGGCGGCGGCGCAGGTTGGAGAGTCCGATGCCGTGCGAATCGGCGGGCGGGGTTTCGAGCCAGCGGCCGGTGTTGGTCACCTCGATGACGAGCGAATCGCCGGCGAGGCGCGCGGCGATGTGCACGTGCAGGATGCGCGGGCCGGTGCGGCGGCCGTATTTGCAGGCGTTTTCGAGGAGCGGTTGCACGAGCGCGGCGGGCACGGGCTCGGCGCGCGCGGCGGCGTCGGCCTCGATGGCGTAGACGAGGCGTTCCTCGAAGCGGGATTTTTCGACGCGCAGATAGCGTTCGATGAGGTCGAGCTCGACGCCGAGCGGGGCGAAGTCCTCCTGCGCGCGAAGGGCGTGGCGGAGGTAGTCGGCGAGTTCGCCGGCGATGCGCTCGACCGCGGGGGCGTTGTCCTTTTCGGCGAGGATGGCGTTGAGCGCGTTGAAGAGGAAATGCGGGTTCACCTGCGCCTGGAGCTGGCGAAGCTCGGCGGTGCGCGCGGCGGCCTCGAGGCGCGCGGCGCGCAGGGCGGAGCCCACCGATTCCTGCCAGAAGATGATGGCGAAATAGAGCACGCTCCAGCCGAAGAAGCTGCCGCAGCGCATGAGGAGACCGAAGCGTTCGAGCACGGGTTTCGCCTCGACCGGCACGTCGGCGCGGATGCGGGAGAAGACGAAATGCTTGGCGAGCGCGGTGTCGGCCACGCCGGCGAAGATGCAGAGGACGAAGACGCCGGCGAGGAGGAGCCAGGGCGTCACCTCGCGCCAGGGCACGCGCCGGTAGATCTCGCGCAGCAGGCAGGTGAAGGCGATGCCGGAGGCCGCGCGGGCGAGGGCGGCGTAGGCGGCGTTTTCCGCGCCGAGCACGCCCATCCAGAGCAGGAAGCCGCCGACGCCGATGAACCCCCAGCCGGTCAGTTGCAGGCGCCAGAACAAGGCGCCTCCCAAACGCGAGCCGGGCGCGTCGAGGCGCGCGCCGTCCGCGTTCGCTCCGTCGAGAAACGACTGCATGAGGTGCCCCATGCGGCCGCTCGATAGCCGATGTTTCCCCTCAGGCAAAGGAGACAATGGACGCGCCCGGGAAAGCGGGGGCTTCCCCGGGCATGGCGATCAGGTGAGCGGGATCACTCGGACGCGGGCGTCGGCACGGTGGCGACGACGCGATAGAAGACCGCGGCGGAGGTGAGCGGCTCGAAGAAGATCATCGGGCCGTTGTTGCCGGGTATCGGCTCGCCGACGTCGGTCCAGCCGGCGGTGAGGTCGGTGGTCTTTTGCAGTTGGTAGTTCGTGCCCCAGCGCGAGACGAACTGGATCTCGATCCAGTCGGAGGTGGTCGAAGTTTGTTCGTTGGTGTCGGTGACGGCGACGGTGCGGATTTGCACGGACTCGGCCATGACGGGCGCGGGGCCGGGCGGGCGCGGTTGGAGGCGCTCGGCGACGACGGTGTCGAGGCGTTGCATCATCTGGGCGCGCTTCAGCTGCTGCGCGGTGGTGGCGAGCGTGGGTTCCTCGTGGAGGACGCGGAGGGCCTCGGCCCAGACGGAGAGGTTGCGCAACTCGACGGGCTGGCCGGTGGCGGGATCGGTGTCGGTGCCGCCGAGCGAGGCGGGGCGCAGGTCGTAGAATTCCTGCTGATCGGCGGCGACTCCGAGGCCGTCGTAGTAGCGGGCGTATTTGTAGTGCTCCTCGCGGATCATCTGGATGCGGTTGGGCGGAGGCACGATGCCGTTGCCGTCGGTGCCGTCGGCGGATTGGCCGGCGTAGATGTCGTCGTAGGTGAAGAGGATGTAGTCCTGGACGGGCGGCGCGTCGGGATCGAGGAGGAGGCTGCTGTAGTCGACGCCGGAGAAACCGTAGGACTCGACGTCGGGCACGCCGAGGAGCGAGGCGACGGTGGGCAGGAAATCGACGTGCGAGACGAGGGCGTCGGTCGTGCGCGGCGTGGGGAAGAGCACGGGATTCGACCACACGAGCGGGACGCGGATGGCCTCCTCGTAGCACATGAAGGCTTTTTGGCGGAGGCCGCCGTGGCACATGCCCATCTCGCCGTGATCGGAGGTGCGCACGATGATCGTGTTGTTGCGCAACGCTTCGCCGGCGGGGTTGGCGGAGAAAACGTCGAGGAGGCGTTGAAGGTGGCCGTCGACCATCTTCATGAGGTTGCCGTAGAAGTTGAGGTAGGCGCGTTTCTGCGCGTCGAGCGGGAGCGGGCCGAGGCCGTTGAGGCGGAGCGCGAGCTGGGAGTGCGCGGTGGGTTTGTGGTTAAGGAGAAGATTCTCGTCGACGGTCGGCGGCAGCTCGATGTCGCCGAGGAGGTCGGCGCTGGTGTAGCCGCCGTCGAGGTAGTTGCCCGGGTAACCGAGCACGTCGTGCGGGTTCACGAGCGAGACGACGAGGCAGAAGGGTTTGCCGCCGGGGTTGTCGCGTTTGTGTTCGAGGTAGGCGATGGCGTCGTTGGTGAAACGCGTGTCGTGGTCGGCGGTGCCGCCGCCGAAGTTTTCCGTCTTCACGTCCTGGCCGGCGTCGGGGGCGTCCCACTGGTCGAAACCGTAGCGCGCGATGTCGTCGTGGCGGAGCGTGCCGTCGGCGCCTTCGACGGCTTTGCTGAGGTGCCACTTGCCCTTGTAGACGACCTCGTAGCCGGCGGCCTTGAGCACGGTGGCGAGATTGGGGAGCGAGGGGTCGAGCTGGTGCTCGGTCTCGGATTGCGGGAAGCCCTCGGTGAGCGTGTCGGACGAGCGGTGCTGCGCGGGGAAGAGGCCGGTGAAGATCGTGTTGCGCGAGGGCGTGCACATGCAGGTGTTGGCGCAGGCGCGTTCGAAGGAGAGGCCGTTGGCGCGCAGGGAGGTGAGCGCGGGGAGGTTGGCCTCGGCCCAGCCCGGCGGAAACCACTGGATGGCGCGCTCCTGGTCGGTGAGGAAGATGATCAGGTTCATGCCGGCGGTGGCCGGCGGGATGAAGCCGTCGGCGCGCGCGGAGGGCACGAAGATGTTGAACAAGGGATGTCCGGCGGCGACGGCGCCGGCGGTGGCGCAGGATTTGAGGAAGGTGCGGCGGGAGAGCTCGCGGGTGGCGGGGGTGGACGGACCGGAGGTGGACATGGTCGGAGGGAGGTTGGCTGAACGAAGAAGGGACGAGGCGCTCAGGCGGCGGGCACGGGTTCCCAGCGGATGCGATAGAAGACCCGGGGGCCGGAGAGTTCGTAGTGACGGAGGACGGGGCCGTTGTTGCCCGGGATGGGGTCGTCGACGTCGTCCCACGCGACAAGATCGGTGGAGCGTTGCAGTTGGTAGCGCGTGCCGACCTGCGAGTAGAAGGTGAGCTGCGCGTGGGTGTGGGAGCCGGCGCCGTCGGACCAGCGGACGACCTCGATCTTGAGGTCGCGCGGCGCGGCGGCGGAGGCGGGAGGGCGCGGTTGGAGACGCGTGGCGACGGCGGCGGCGAGGGTGCTCTTGAGCGAGGCGCGCGCGAGCGTCTGCTCGGTCGTGAGCGCGGGTGGATTTGGGAAATTGTCCGCCGCCCATTCGGAGAGGTTGTTCAACTCGAGCGGGAGCTGGTGGGTGACATCAAAATCGCCGCCCTCCGGACGCAGGTCGTAGAATTCCTCCTGGTCGGGCGCGACGCCGTCGGCGTCGAAGTAGCGGGCGTATTTGAAGTCCGCCGTCCTGATGGCGTGGATACGGTTGGGCGCGGGAACGACGCCGCCGGGGTAGTCCTCGCGGCTCTGGCCGGCGTAGATGTCGTCGTAGGTGAAGAGGACGTGGTCCTGCGGCGGCGGGGAGTCGGGATCGAGGACGACACCGCTGTAGTCGACGCCCTGGAAGCCTTTGCCCTGCCAGCCGGGCACGCCGACGAGCGAGCAGACTGTGGGGAGAAAATCGACGTGGGAGACGAGCGCGTCGGTCGTGCGCGGCGCGGGGAAGAGCCGGGGGTTGGACCAGACGAGCGGGACGCGGAGCACCTCCTCGTAGGTGACGAAGCATTTCTGGCGCATGTGACCGTGGCACATGGCCATCTCGCCGTGGTCGGAGGTGCGGACGATGAGCGTGTCGTCGAGGAGCGACCGGCCGGCCTCTCCGTGGTCGTCGAAGACGGCGAGGAGGCGGCCGATCTGCGCATCCACGTCACGCATGCGGTTGGCGTAGAAGTTGACGTAGTTGAGCCGGATCTCGGGCGTGGGGACCGGGATGATGCCCGCGGTGGCGGCGACGAAGTGCGCGTGCGCGGCGGGTTTCTTGTTCGCGAGGAGGTTTTCCGCCTCGGTGGGCGGCAGGGAGATCGGGGGCGTGGTCGGCGCGAAGGCGGAATCGTCGTAACCAAGAAACCGATACGAGAGCGGATACGCGACGATGTCGTGCGGGTTGATCAGCGAGACGATCAGGCAGAAGGGGCGGGGAGAGGGATGGGCGAGACGGTGTTCGAGGAAGGCGATGGCGTCGTCGACGAAACGCCGGTCGTTGTCGGGCGTGCCGCCGCCGCGGCCGGCCATGGTGGTGCCGGCGTCGGGCGCGTCCCAGCCGTCGAAGCCGTAGCGCGAGATGTCGTCGGAGATGAGCGTGCCGTCGGGGCCGACGACGGGTGTGCTGAGGTGCCACTTGCCCTTGTAGATCACGTCGTAGCCGGCCTCCTTGAGGCAGGTGGCGAGGTTGGGCAGCGAGGGGTCGAGCTGGTGTTCGATCAGGTTTTGCGGCGCGACGTCGGAGAGGGTGTCGGGCGAGCCGTGCTGCGCGGGGAAGAGGCCGGTGAAGAAGGTGTTGCGCGAGGGAGTGCAGCAGGCGGTGGCGCAGAAGGCGCGGTTGAAGGTGAGGCCGTTGGCCTTCAGGCGAGCCAGATTGGGAAGGTTGGCGGCTTCCCATCCCTCGGGGAACCACATGACGGGGCGTTCCTGGTCGGTGAGAATGATCAGGAGGTTGCGGGGCAGGGGCGGCGAGTTGTCGGCGCGCGCCGAGGGCGAAAGCAGACCGAGGAATTGCGTGCCGAAAGTCGCGCCGGCGGCGGCGAGCGCGCCGCGTTTGAGGAAATCGCGGCGGGTGCAGCCGGAACGGGCGGAGCCGGATGGCGCGGTCGAGGAGGACGCGGCGGAAGGGGCGGATGCGGAGGGGGTGTCGTGTTCGCGCATGGTTTCCTTCGGGCGAGGTCGAAGCGTCGGCGGTGCCGGCGTCGGGGGAGACGCCGGGAACGATCCTTCTTTGTCGCAGCCGGCGCGGGGTCACGTCCCCCTAAATGAAACCGCCCGATTTTTTAACGAAACAGACAGGTGTTTGCGGCGGATCGCGGCGGCGGGGCGAGAGGTGCGGTGGACGCCGGAGGCAGGCTCGCGAAAGAGCAGGGCGGCGAGGCGGGCGGCGGCACCGGAGAGATGGCGACAAAACGATTCCGTCGTTCCGCTACGGGGGAAGATGCGAAATTCGCGGCGCGCCTGGTGTTCAGACGTCGCGCACGCAGCGGAAGCCGACGTTGGTGGCGGAGCTGTCGGGCGTGTTGGAGTTGCGGGCGTCGACGCGGTAGCGGTTGCAGTAGCTCGCGTGGCAAAGGTAGCTGCCGCCGCGCATGACGCGGCGATCACCGGAGGCGGGGCCGGGGGGATTTTCGCGCGGGCCACGGGCGTAGTAGGCGGGGTCGAACCAGTCGTGGCACCACTCCCAGACGTTGCCCGTCATGTTGTAGAGACCGTAGGCGTTGGCGCGGTAACTCTTCGCGGGTGCGGTGCCGTAGTGGCCGTCGGCCCCGGTGTTTTTCAGGGGAAACTCGCCCTGCCAGACGTTCATGCGGTGGCGGCCTCCGGGCTCGAGTTCGTCGCCCCAGGGGAAGCGGTTCGCGTGGGGCAGGCCGCCGCGCGCGGCGTATTCCCACTCGGCTTCGGTGGGCAGGCGTTTGCCGGCCCAGGCGGCGTAGGCGGCGGCGTCGTTCCACGAGACGTGCACGACGGGGTGAGCCCAGCGGTTTTTGATGTTGGAGCCGGGGCCCTCGGGATGACGCCAGTCGGCGCCCTCGACGCGGCACCACCACTCGACGCCGAGCGCGCGGGCGCGGATCTCGGCCTGTCGGCGCGCGGAGAGGTGGCCGAAAAAGACGAAGGACCAGCCGAAGCGCTCCGCCTCGGTCTTGTAGCGGGTGGCGTTAACGAAGGCGTTGAACTGCTCGTTGGTGACGGTGGTGGCGTCGATCCAGAAGGGAGCGAGCTCGACCTCGTGGACGGGTCCCTCGCCGTCGCTCGGGAAACCGTAGTCGCGGTCGTTGCCCATCAGGAAGACGCCGCCGGGGAGGAGAACCATGCCGTCGGTGGCGCCGGTCGAGACGCGGGCGAAGGCGTCGGGGCGATCGTCGGCGGAAGCGGGGGCGGCGTCGTGGTGGCAGGCGGGATCGGCGTCGGCGCGTTCCGGGGAGCAGCAGGATTTTTTCTCGTGGGGCTTCACCGCGGCGAAGCTCTGCAAGGCGGGGGCGGCGCGGTCAATGCGCCATGCGGGACGCGTCGGCCGGCCGCGCGGTCAGGCGGGAGGGGAGACGGGGCGGAGGAAGAGCGGCGTGCTCGCGATCTGGACGCCGTCGAGGAAAAGATCGAGGGCGTATTCGCCGAGGTGCTCGAAGCGGATGTGGCCGAGGTTGAAGACCAGGTTGACCACGGAGGTGGCGGTGTCGGTCGCGGGCGCGGGGGCGACGATCTGCATCTCGATCGGTTGCAGGACGTCGCGGCCGTCGGCGTCGGTGAGGGTGAAGCGGACTTGTTTCGGGCCGGCCTCGAGGTCGTCGAAACGGAGCTTGGCGGCGACGCAGAGTTGCGGGTGCACGACGGGCGTGCTCGGCGCGCCGAGGGTGTCGAAGATCCCCACGAGCGTGAGCTTGCCGGCGTAGTCGGCGGCGTAATCGCAGGCGGTGAAGAGTTCGACTTTCATGGGGAAGGAGAGGGCTGAGGCGCTGAGACCTGAAGGGGTGGCGCGGCGGGGCGGAACGACAGAGGACAGAAGGCCAGAGGCTCGGAAGACGGCGGATGTCGATGGGCGGCCGATGGCCGTGGGCTTATGTCCTTTCGCATTCCGTCATAGAGAACCCCGGAGGAGGACGGTGAGCTTTGTAGGCCCGGCCAGCGGTCGGGCCTACATCGCCACGGCGTTTAGCTGGCGGGGGCGGGCTCGGCGGCGGGGGCCTCGGGTTCGGCCGGGGCGGGGGCGGCGGGAGGCTGCGCGGCGGCTTCGCGTTCGGCGCGGACCTTTTCCTTGGTCTCGGCGTCGGCCCAGATCCAGTAGCCTTGGCGGTGGTGATGGAAGAGGACGCCGGCGAGGACGAGCGCGAGGACGACGAGGGCGATGATGCGGCGGCGCGCGGCGGCGGCCTTCTTGTCCTCGTAGGGATCGTTGCGGTCGGTGACGCTGTTGGCGGGTTTCTTCGCGCGCTCGGTGAGCTTGGTGCCGAAGGGGATGTTGATCTTGATGCGGCCGTTGATGGCCCAGCCGTTGGCCTCGAGGATGGGGCCGAGGGTGCGCTGGCGGAGTTTCAGCCAGGCGATGAGCATCGAGGGCCCGGAGATGACGAGCATGATGCCGAGGAAAACGAGCGGATACTGCCAGATCTTCAGGCCGAAGATGTAGCCGAGGATGATGGTGATGACGCTGATCGCGCCGCTGACGGCGACGCCGATGGCGGCGACGGTGCCGATGTCGACTTTCTTGGGCTCGGCGGGTTTGGCGGCGGGCGCGAGTTTGTCGGCGTTGGCGGTCTTGTCGGCGGCGGCGGCGAGCTTGGCGTTGCTCTCGGCCTCGGCGGCGGCGGCGCGTTTGGCGACCTGTTCCTCGATCATGCGGAGGAACTTTTTGTAGGGTGAGAAGAAGGCCTGCCGGACGCTGATGGGGTTGTCGACGATGGCGGTGATGGTGGCGTCCCAGTCGCGGCCCTGGCGGTCGTAGAAGATACCGTTGCGGCCGATGAAGAGGTAGTCGCTGTCGCCGTTGGTGAAGCAGGCGGCGATCTTGCGGGGCGGGCAGCCGGGGCGCTTGAGGTCGCAGTAGGCGATGTAGGCCTTGCTCATCGCGGCGAGCGGGGCGGGGCCGGCGACCTCGATGCAGAACTCGGTGGAACGGCTGTCGAGGTAGAGCGTGCCGGCCTGGAAAATGGCGAGGTGCTCGGGGGAGTAGAAATCGAAGAAGTTGACGTAGTTGTGGAGGAGGGCGCGGAAGTCGCGGGCGTAGCGGAGGAGTTTTTCGACGTTGGCGATGGCCTCGAACTCGGGGGCGAGGGCGGCGTCGGCGGCGATGAGGTCGGCGAGGGCGGGGCGGAGTTTGTCGGCGGAGGCGAGGTGGGCGCGGAGTTTTTCGACGCCGATCTTCTCGACGGAGGCGCCGGCCTTGGCGGAGAGGTGCGCGGCGTAGGCGTCGGTCTTGGCCTTGAGGGCGGTCCACTGTTCCTCGGTGAGGTTGGCGACTTCGGAGCCGAAGGCGGGCGTGACGGCGTCGCGGTGGAGGGCGGCGAGGCGGTCGGCCCAGGCGGGGTTGACGTTGGCGAGGAGGGGGATGGGCTGGCCGACGGCGATGCGGGCGAGGGGGAAACCGGCGATTTCCTCGGAGGTGATGGCGAGGTCCTTGGCGGCGAGGGCGAGGTATTCGGTCTCGGAGCGGTTGACGGCGGCGAGGGCCCGGGGGTCGTAGGCGGCGAGGCGGACGCGCGCGAAGTAGTCGTCGATTTTGGAGCGGACGGCGGCGACGGCGGCGGCCGCGGCGGGGGTGGAGGGGCCGAGGGTGAGGACCTCGGGCGTGGCGGCCTTGTCGGTCCAGGCGACGAAGGCGGCGGCGTCGGCGAAGAAGGCGTCGGCGAGGGCGGCGTTGGCGCCGGGGGCGCCGGAGCGGTCGGGGGCGCCGCCGGTGGCGGCGACGATGTCGGCGATGAGCGCGGAGAGCGCGGGGTCGTCGGTGGAGGCGGGGGTGACGACGCCGTCGCCGTTGAGCCTGGTGCCGGCGAAGAGCTTGGCGGTGTCGGAGGCGTCGGCGAGGGAGATGGTGGAGGCGTCGGCCTTGCCGAGGGTGGCGAGGATGCGGCGGGCGGAGGCGGAGGCGGCGCGGCCTTCGGGGGTGTCGGCGAAGGCGTCGAGCGCGAGGGTGTCCTGGCCGGAGAGGAGGACGGCGAGGTCCTTGAAGTAGGGTTTGGCCCAGGCGATGGCGGCGAGGAGCTCGGGGGCGCGGATGCGGCCGTCGTTGTCGGTGTCGAGGAGGGCGAGGGTTTTCTCGTCGAGCTCGAGGCCCTTCACGGGGCAGGAGAGGGCAGCCCAGAGTTTCTGGTCGAGGGAATGAAGATTTTCGAGGTCGGCGGCGGTGGTGAGGGCGACTTGGTCGAAACCGCCGATGCGGTAGAATTTCCAGGTGTGCATGGGAAAAGGGTGCGGGGAGGGTGGAGGGGCGGGGGAACGGAAAAAAGAGGGCGGAGGACTGGGCGATGGAGGGATGGCGAGCTTGGGGGCCCGGGAGGTGGAGGCAACCGGCGGAGATGCGATTTACGAGTTTGGCGCGGGTGGGTTGGCGCCGCTGGCGGTGGCCGGGGAGTCGGTGCGAAGGGCGCGTTCGAGGAGGACGCGTGCGCCCGGGGCGAGGTCGCCGGTGCGAAGCGTTTGTTCGAGGTAGCCGCGCACGAGGGGATGTTGACGGGCGTTGGCGCGAAGGGACCAGAGGGCGGTGCGGAGGAGGACTTCGCGGCGGATCTCGGCGGGGATCTCGGGATCGTCGAGGTCGGGGATCGGGTAGTTGTCGTCGGCTTCGAGGCGGAGGGACTGGCGCCAGCGTTCGGCGGCGCCGAGGTCGGCGGTGTTGGCCAAGGGTTCGATGAGGCGTTGGACCGTGGCGTATCGGGCGCTGGCGAAGAAGCGGCCCCAGAGGGCGTCGAGTTGCGAGGCCTGGAGGAGGGGCGCGTCGGGATCGGAGGGCCAGTCGTGGGTGCGGAAGTCGGCGAGCCGGGTCCAGGTGGCTTCGTCGACACCGGGGGGCGGGGCGGCGGCGGAGCGGAGGTGGAAGCCGAGGACGAGGGAGAGGGCGAAAGCTTCGTCGGGGTCGGGGGTGGCCTGAAGGCGGGCGGCGAAAGCGGGGAGGAGCCAGGGGTTGTCGATCAGAATCTGGTCGTAGAAGCCGAGCAGCGGCGGGATGGCGCCGGCGCGTTTGTCGGCGGGAAGTTTGTCGAAGAAGCGCGGGAGCGCGGGGAGGGCGAGTTCGGGGCTGGGGGCGAGGTAATAGTTTTGGAACCAGGTCTCCGGCGTGAAATCGGCGGGGAGCGCGGGCGGTTCGTAGTCGACCAAGGTGATGGTTTGGGAGTGTTCGCGCACGTCGCCGCCGAGGTGATCGTGGATGCGCACGACGAGACGATATTCGCCGGGAGGATCGCCGGGCTCGGCGTAAAAATTGACCGTCGCGGAAGGGTAGAGGATGAGGTCGGGCGCGGAGATCACGCCTTGCCAGAGCGAGGCGGAGAGGGGGGCGCCGTCGAGGGACCCGTCGGGCCGATGGATGGCGACCTCGAAGGTGAGGTCGGCGTTTTCGAGGGCGTCGACGGCGTAATTTTGGGCGAAGGGGAGAATGAACGCGCGTTGGCCGCGGTAGAGTCGCGTGACGGGCTGATAACGGGGACCGGTGCCGCCGAGGACGTGGAGGAAGAGGTCGTCGTGCGCGACCTGGGTGGTGACGACGAGAATCGGGGAGAACGGTTCGGCGGGGCGTGCGCGGGTGAAGGGCGTGCCGGGGACACTGCGACGCGCGGCGGGCGTTGGCGCGGCCTCGCGGGCCGAGGGGACGGCGGGCCGCGAGGCCGGCGCGACGGCGGCGCGCTCGGAACCGGGGCGATGCGAGCAGCCGCTGGCGAGCCCAAGGAGGGCGAGGGAGGCGAGCAAGCTGCGGGTGCGCGGCGAGGACATGGAAAGCGGCCGGGGGGCGGCGGGTGGTCCGAAGCAGAGCGCGGACGCGCCGGCTGGGCAAGGGCGGCGGCGAAGGGGGGACCGGGGAGCTTACCCGGGGACGTTCGGGTGGGCCGCGGCGGGATTCACTCGATCCAGACACTGCCGAGCAGGGTCTGGTAGTAGGCGCGGTTGGTCTCGACGGTTTCGAGCCGGGCGCTTTCGACGAGGAGCGGACGGAGGTCTTTCAGCTTCAGGACGCGGGCGATCGTTGGTAGGTGCCGCGCGGCGTAGCTGAGGGCGAGGGCCCGCGATTCGTCGCTGAAGAGGCGTTTCTCACGGAGCAGGAGGAGTCGTTCGCGAAGCTGCGAGTCGATGCGTTCGCTGCCCTGCTGGAAGTAGACGAGCACGTTGCCTCCATTGGGATTGAAGGTGGCGTTGTCCGGATCCTTCGTGGTGAAGGAGCGATCCTGGACAAAATGATCCGCGAGCTCGAACTCCAAGGCGACGAGGAGCGCGATCTCGCGATCCAGCTTCTGGCCGTTACGGGCGGCGGCGACGTAGAGCGGAAGCAGGCGGCTGTAGTGGTTGCCGAACGAGACCTTCGCGAGCGAGGGCAGTCGATAGGATTCGGCGGCGGCGCGGCGCAGGGTGCCGAAGAAAGCGCGGCCTTCGGAGGTCGCCGAGCTGGGGAGCTTGCGAGGGTCGTTCGCGGCGACGCCCGCGAGCAAAGCGGCCGCGCGTTCGATCTCTTTTTCCGTCCAGAGTTCGGTGAGGGCGGGGAAGTTTGCGGGCAAGGGAACCGAGGCAAGCGGCGTCGGCTCCGCGGAGCGGGTCGGCGCGGAGGGTGAAGAGGCGGCGGAGGGCGCTTCTTTTTTCCCGGAGAGAGGCGCGATTTTGCCGCAGGCGCAGAGCGAAAGGGCGCCGCCGAGGAGAACGAGCCGGACGGTGGAGGGGGCGAGGTGCGAGGACATCGGATCGCTGGAGAACGCCGAGTCTGTGGCGGAAACGCCGGGGGAGTCGAGGACGGGCGCAACGCGGAACGCGCGTGTCGGTGATCGGGCCGCCGAGCGACCGCGGGGGAAATCATCGGGCGAGCGTTCCGGGCCGCGGCACTTGTGAGGCGGATCGGGGTCGGGTAGGGCATGGCCGTGGACAGCCCCGCCTCCGACGAAAAAAACGAGAACACGAACGCGGCGCCCGAGACCGGGCGCGGTGGCGACCGGCTGCTGGCCTGGGGTCTCGTGGCCGCGACGGCGGCGGTGTTCTGGCCGGTGACGCGCTGGATCGTCGCCGAGACGGCGGCGCGTTCGCAGATCCGGCAGGGGGCGATTCTCCTCGGGGCGGCGGCGGGGCTCGTGGCCTGGCAACATCGCGACGAGCTGCGCATCCGCGGCGACCTGTGCAACCGCACGCTGTTGCTGCTCGCGGCGGCCTTCGGCGCGGTGGGGGCGGCGGGGCTGGCGGGCTGGAACTGGCTCGTGTTGCCGGGCTTCGCGCTCGCGCTGGCGGGTTGTTTGCGGGCGCTCTTCGGCGCGCGGGGTTACCGTTATTTTCGCCCGATGGTGGCGGGGGTGGCGGCCTTGTTCGTGATCATCGTGGCGTTCCCTGTATTGGATTGGCCACTACGGCAGCTCGCCGGGGTGAGCGCGGCGGCGGTGCAGGCGTGGCTGGGCATGGAGCCGAACCTGACGCTGACGGGCACGGCGCAGGACCCGCAGCTCGTTCTTTCGGTGGCGGGCGGGCACTTTCTCGTCGCGACGGAGTGCAACGGCTTCGGCCTGATCACCTCGGGCGCGCTGGTGGCGCTGCTGGCGGGCGGGATCGCGGGGCGGCGCTGGTGGACGGTCGCGGCGCTGGTGCCGGCGGGGCTGGCGATCGGGTTTTTGTTCAACCTGCTCCGCATCCTCGTGATCTCGACGACGGCGCGGTATTTCCCCGGGCACTACGACGCCTTGCACGAGGTGGCGGGCACGCTCGCGCTGTGGGGCGGGCTGGGCCTGATCGGCTGGATCGCGTGGCGGCCGGCCACGCGATCCTAGCGGGGTTCAGGCCGCGCGGCGGCGGCGGGTGGCGGCGAAGCCGAGGAGCGCGGCGCCGGCGAGCGCGGCGGCGGAGGCGGGCTCGGGGATCGGAGAGCTTGGCGCGGGGGTGAACGTGAAGTTCGAGATCTCGACCGAGCTGTCCGCCTGGAAGTGGTCGACAGAGGGGATGCCGCCGTTCGAAGTGATATTAAATCCTACGGCCCAGAGGGTGATGGCGAGAACCTGGCCGGGCTGGACATCGATGGTGTAGTTCAGGTCGGTGGACGATTGGAGGTCTTCATCGAGATAAACCCGGAGGATTTCGTTCAGGTTCTGGTAGTGGGGGCCGGCGGCGGAAAAGTTCACCGTTCCGGCCGAGGTAAACCCGTCGTAGGAAACCGAGACAGCCGCGCCGGCGCCGTAGACGCTGGCGGAAAGCGTGAACGAGTCGGGGGCCGAGACGGTCGAGATCGAGCCCGTGCCGCTTTCGTGGTCGGTGAGGAACTCGACCGACCATGCGCCGAGATCGATGGTCTGGCCCGAGACGAGATCATAGACGCCGGGGGCGCCGAGATCGAAGGCGCCGCTGAAGTCGGCGCGGGCCGCGGAGACGGACGCGAGGAGGGCTGCTCCAAGAAGCAGCGGGCGGGAGGTGGATGGAATCATTGGTGGTTGCCGATGGTTTGCGGATGTTGAGGATGACGGCGGGGCGATCGGCGCCGCGCGGGTGTGGCGGAAAATCGGTTGCTGTCAACCGATGTCGCGTGCGACGAGCGCGGCGGCGGAGCGGGCTGGCGAACAGGCCGCCGGCGGAGGGAGTTGGCTGGAGCGCGGCGACGGGGGCGTCGAGCCGGATGGGTTTGGACAAAAACAGGTTCATGCCGGCGGCGAGGGAGGCGTCGCGGCCGACGTCGTTGGCGTGCGCGGAGAGGCCGATGATGCGGTGCGGGGCGATCGCGGAGGCGGCGGGCGACTTCGCGGCCGTCGAGATCGGGCGGGCCGAGGTCGAGGATGACGGCGTCGAAGGTTTCCTTGGCGGCGAGGGCGGAGGTGATGCAACGAAGCGACGCCCGCGACGCAGAGAATCAGTTGTCCACAACAGGGGACGAGCCAGAGCGCGCGGAGTCGCTGGCGCCGCGCGAGGCGCTGACCCTGCGCGAGCGCGAGGTGTTGCGCGGGCTGGCGCGGGGGCTCAACCCGAAGGAAATCGCGGACGTGATCGGTTCGAGCGCGAAGACGGTGCAGAACCAGATCAGCCAGGTGAAGGAGAAGCTGGGTATCCGGGAGCCGGCGGGCCTGATCCTTTACGCGCAGAAGCACGGGCTCGTGCCGGTGGGATGAGACGCGGGCGCGGCGGGCCCGATCGACGGCTCAGTTGTGATGCCAGATCCAAAGGGTGAGGCAGCCCGCGAAGGCGACCCAGAGGACGTAGGGCGTCCACAGGAGGGCGGAGGGGCGGTCGTTGCGCGCGAGACGAGGCTGTATCCAACAAATGGTGACAAATAGCGCGGAGACGACGACGAGGCCGGCGGCCGGGGAGCGGAAGTGGAAGAAGGCCCAGGACCAGGCGCCGTTGAGCGCGAGTTGGAGCCACCAGGCACGGAGGATCTTGGTGCGGTCGGCGGCCGCGGCGGGCAGGCGCCAGATGCGCCAGGCGACGATCGCCATGAAGGTGTAGAGGAGCGTCCAGACCGGGCCGAAGAGCCAGGCGGGCGGGGTCCAGCGCGGCTTGGCGAGCTCGGGATACCAATCGCGCACGCCGTGCGAGGTGGCGATCGCGCCGAGGGCGGCGACGGCGTAGACGAGCGCGAGCAGGCCGATCAACGCGAGGGTGGAGCGGGCGCGGGTGGGCGACGTGCGGGCGGTGTGATTCTGTTCCTCGGAGGTCACGGGGAGTCACGGAGAAGAAGAACGGACTCGAAGCAAAGATGAACCCGGTGTTTCCGGGATTCGCCCCGGAAAGCGGAGGGAAATCCACCCCGGGAAAGCGGGCCGACGGCCGTTTCGTGACGGTTGCGCGGCGATGATGGCGGGCCGCCGCGGGGGAGTTCGAAAGCGGCCGATGCCCGCGGGGAATCAATCAGGCGGATGCGAGAGTCGCACGAGCGCGTAGCCAGAAGGCGTCGGCGCGACCGCCGTAGAAACGGTCGAGCGCGGTGTCCATCACCAGGGAGGTGCGGAGCGCGCTGTCGCCGGTGCTCGGGCAGGTGGCGCCGGGCAAACCGCGCAGGGTGTCGACCACGGTCTGGATGAGCGGTTGCTGCACGTGCGGCGGATGCGGGATGTCGAAAACTTCCTCGGTGAGGCCGGCGGTGGCGGAGGTGCGTTGGAGGCGCACGGGTTCCTCGCTGAAGACGGAGAACAGGATGCGGCCGGTGCCGCCGTGGATCTCGATGCAGTCCTCGCGGTGCGGGGCGGCGAAGTTCCAGTGCGCGGCGCCGGGCGCGCCGTCGGCGGTGAGGAAGGTGAGCGCGACGGTGTCCTCGACCGCGGGGTGAAGGCCGGAGCGGTTGGCGGCGTGGCCGGAGACGTCGCGGAGCGGGCCGACGAAGAGATCGAGCAAGTCGAGCGTGTGGGAGCCGTGATCGTAGAAGAGGCCGCCGCCGGAGACGGCGGGGTCGAGGCGCCAGTTGTCGCGCGGAGGCGGGGCGGCGAGGCGGAGGACGACGCCGGCGACGCGGCCGATGGCGCCGGAGGCGAGGAGCTCGCGGACCTTGACGAAACGCGGGAGCGCGCGGCGGTAGTAGGCGGCGAACACGGGCAGACCGGCGTCGGCGAAGGCGGCGTTGATCGCGGCGGCCTCGACGGCGGAGCGACCGTAGGGTTTCTCGACGTAGGCGGGTTTGCCGGAGGCGGCGGCGAGGCGCGCGAGTTCGAGATGCGAACCGGGGGGAGTGGCGATGTAGATCGCGTTGACCTCGGGATCGGCGCAGAGCGCGGCGGCGTCGGAGTAGTGGCGCGGCACGCCGTGGCGGCGCGCGTAGTCGGCGGCCTTGGCGGCGTCGCGACGCATGACGGCGACGAGGCGCGAGCCCGTGCATTTTTGCAGGGCGGGGCCGCTTTTCACTTCGGTGACGTCGCCGCAGCCGAGGATGCCCCAGCGGACTTCGGGGAGAGGGCGGAAGGCGGGCGGAAGCATTAGAGGGCGGCGCGGATTTTGGCGATGAGCGCGGCGTAGTCGGCGTCGGCGAGGAGTTTTTTCGGCTCCGGCATCATCGTGAAAGTCGTGCCCCAGGAGGGGCCGTCGACGTATTTCGGGACGAGGTGGACGTGGAGGTGCGGGAGTTTGTCGGAGTAGGCGCCGTAGTTGATCTTGGCGGGATCGAAGGCGGCCTTCAGCGCCTTGGCGGCGCGGGCGACGTCCTGCGTGAAGAGCGCGAGCTCGGCGTCGGGCAACTCGTAGAGTTCGTTGACGTGGTGCTTGTAGGCGACGAGGCAGCGGCCGTGGTAGGTCTGCTCCTTGAAGAGGTAGAGAGTGGAGACTTGGAGCGGCCCGACCTCGATCATGAGGGCGTCGAGGCGTTCGTCTTTGCGGCAGTAGAGGCAGTCGGGGAGCGAGGACATGGAGGGCAGGGGAGGGGGCGAGGAGAGTGGAGTTCACGAAAGGTGATGGGGCCGGAGCCCGACGTGGCGTGCGGCGAGGGGAGATCAGTTTCAGGCCGGGGCGGCGTGCGCTCGTTATATCTCGAGAAGACATGCAATAAACCGGCGCCACGCGTCTTGTTGGAGCGACCCCTCTTCACCGCAGGAAAGCGCCCTGTTTGTTTCGCCGTCCGATCATCGCGCTTCTGACCGTGGCGGGAGCGGCGGGCGGTATAACGTTCTGGCCGATATCGCCCGTGCGGGAGAGCGCGCGGCGTTCGGCGGCGACCTTGAACCTGCGGCAGATCGGGCAGGCTATCCTGATCTACGCGTCGGAGCGCGGGAACAAGTTGCCCGAGGCGGAGAACATCCGGGACTACGCGGGCGAGCTGGACGCGTGCGGGAGTTTTGAAACCTAGGTGCCTTGCAGCCGAGCCACGAGCGCGGGGAGTTCGCGGATGGAGGCGAGGGTGAAGAAGCGGCCGGGGGCGGCGAGGAGCGTGGCGAGTTTCTCGTGTTCCCAGGTGAGCGGATAGGGCACGTGGGCGGCGAGACCGCCGAGGCGGAGGATCGGGGCGATGTCGGAGCGGAGCGAATTGCCCACCATGAGAAAACGCTCGGGCGCGATGCCGTGACGGCGGAGGACGCGGGCGTAGGTGGCGTCGTCTTTTTCGGATACGATCTCGGCGGCGAGGAAGTGCGAGGCGAGGCCCGAGGCGGCGATCTTGCGCTCCTGGTGATGGAGGTCGCCCTTGGTGATGAGGATCATGCGGTGCCCGGCGGCGGCGAGCGCGGCGAGGGTGTCGGGCACGGCCTCGAGCAGCTCGACGGGGTGGGCGAGGATGTCGCGGCCGAGGGCGAGAAGCTCGCGTAGTTCTTTCGAGGATACGCGGCCTTCGGTGAGCTCGATGGCCGTCTCGATCGCGGAGAGGGTGAAGCCCTTGGCGCCGTAGCCGTAGAGGGGGAGATTGCGCAGCTCGGTCGCGTAGAGGGCGCGCTCGACGGTCTCGGGATCGTGGTGCGAGGCGAGGAGGGCGTGGAACTTTTGGTGCGCGGCGGCGAAGAGCGTCTCGTTGTGCCAGAGGGTGTCGTCGGCGTCGAAGCCGAGGACGAGCGGTTCGGCGGCGGGAGCGTCTGGCGGCGCGGAAGGGAGAGGCTCGGGCGTGACGGTCATGCGGCGAAGGAGAGGGCCGCATGAAGGCGCGAAAAGGGCAAAAGAAGAAGACGGCGGTTTGCGGCGGGTCGCGCCGCGAAGACCGCCGGCGGACCGCCGCGGGAGGAGGACACGTCCGATGTGGCGGACGGATGATTACGAGGCGTCGGCGACGACCGCCCTCGTGGCGGGGACGGAGACGCCGGCCTGGCGGAGCGGATCCGCCTTGGGCGCGGGCTGGTCCAGCCAGACGACCCAGTGGCCGGGGCTGAGTTCGTCGGGAGCGCCGGAGGGAGGCGAGGAAACCCAGTGGAGGAGGGCGACGGTGTCGTCGCCGCGGAGCTGGAAGCGGATCAGATTATGGAGCCGCACGGAGCGGGGGAGCGTGGTGTCGGGGGTCTCTTCGACGATGTCGGGTGGACGGAGCGTGACTGACATGGGCGGAGGCGGGTTATGGTTATGCGTTATATCGGGTGGAGATCCGGGGAGGAGGGATGGGCGCGGAAGCCGCGCAGGCGGTCTTGTCCGAGCGTGGGGCGGTGGCGCGGGCCCGGGGACGGAATTCCAAGGTCCGAGGCCGGGGAGTGACGGCGGCGCGCATTTTCACGGGAGCGAGATCCCGGACGTGGGGAAGGCGGGTTTCGCTCCGCGGACATGGACGGCGTAAGCGGAGGAGACCGGGGCGACGGGGAGGAGGGAAAGCGCGCAAGGGCGACCCCGGAAGCGCCCCGAAACGACACGTGAAAGAGGGAGCGGATAACGTGCCCTAATCACCTTCATTTCAGGAGCTAGGCGCTTGATTCAGTTTACCGGCAATAAGTTAGTTTGTAAAAAATTACGAATGCCGGGTGGTTTTCTCTCGGGATCTCTCCGGCAAAACCAGGCGGATGGCGGTGGCGCGGGAAAATTTCCGTCGTCTCGCGGTGGCCAGAGCACGTGCGGCGGACATGATGGGTTTGTGCGCACGACCCCGGAACCGGACAAACTGATCGCGGATGGCGACGCGCCGGAAAGTGGCTGGGCGGAGGCGGGGCGGTATGCGAGCGAGGCGGAGGGGTTCGAGCACGGGCTGGTGGTGCTGGCGATGGGCGGCGCTTATTGGCTGCGCGAGGAGCCGGACGGAAACGGTTATCGCCTGCTGGTGCCGGAGGAGGCCGCGACGGAGGTGCGGACGCAGTTGGAGCTGTTCGATCGGGAAAGCCGCGGGTGGCCGCCGCCTCGTCGGGAGTCGGCGATCGGACGGAAATGGGGGGTGGCGTGCTTTTTGTCGCTGCTCTGGGTTTTGATCGAGATGGGCGCCTTCGCGGCGCAGATCCGGCGTCCGTGGGTGACGGACCTGCTGGCGATGGATGCGCGGGCCCTGTTCGCGGGCGGCGAGTGGTGGCGGCCGTTCACGGCGCTGTTTCTGCACGCGGATCTCGGACACCTGGCGACCAACCTGGGGGGCGGCGTGTTTCTGGTCGCGACGGTGCTGGCGGCGTGGGGCGCGAGGCGGGGCGGGGTGCTGCTGGCGGGCGCGGCGATGGCGGCCAACGCGGCGGTCGGAGCGGTGTATTATCCAAGCGAATACAGGTCGCTCGGCGCGTCGACGGCCTTGTTCGCGGCGCTTGGGCTGCTGACGGGAAGGGCGGCGCGGCGGGCGGCGGCCCGGGCGAGCGGGCGATATCCGGGTTGGCGCGTGGCCCTGACCCCGTTGGCGGCGGGGACGACGATGCTGATGCTGTTCGGCGCCGGCGACCTGCCGGTGGACGTGCCGGCGCACGCGGCGGGATTCGTGATGGGGCTGGTGGCGGGAGGTATCGTGAAGGACTCGTGATCGCTGGATGTTCGGTCGGTGCCGGACACCGGTTTGCCGGGCTCATTGCATGCCCCGGACGCGCACACGGCGCTTGCGGTGGTCCGGGTGGCGAAAGGCGGCGCGGCCTTGCCCAGTGTATGGCTGCACCAACTCGAGCTGCGAAATGCGCTCAGACTGCGTGTGTTTCAGCGAGAGATTTCGGGCGCGCGGAAAGAGGCGTCTTTAAATTTGTTTTTAGCCGATCTGGCGGCGGGGCTTTGGGGTTCGGCCGAGGTCGAAATAAGCGGTGTGTCAAGCGAGGCGGAACGTCTGGGCGCGTCCTGTTCGGGGGGAGCCGGGCGCGCGTAGTTTGGATATCCTACGCGTCGTGTCGGCGCTGACGCCTGACGCTGGGTGCGCGGGAGTTTGGGGCCTACGACAAACGGCAGGCGCCTTGGCAAAGGCCGCGGGGCTGAACGTGCAAGGGGCGACGGGCGGTCGTCCGGTCATCGCTCGCTCACGCGGAGGCGGAGGAAGCGGCGGGGGGAATCGATGAGAGGGACAGGATCGAGGACGGTGGCTTTTTCGCCGACGGGGACGGGGTTGGTGGCGATTACGGTCCAAGTGACCAGGTCGCCGCTGGCTTCGACGGTGTAGTCGATGTCGGGGCGGTGGCGCGTGAAGGTGAGGCTGAGGCGGTGGTCGGTGAGGTGTAGTTGATAATTGGTTACGGACGGCGCGGAGGGATCCGAGGCGAGGGCGTATTCGAGGAGGTTGGGGAGGCCGTCGTTGTCGGGGTCGGCGAGCGGGGAGCGATGCCCGGCGGGGAGCGGCGTGGGCAACGCGGCGAGCCAGGTGTCGTAGCTCGCGGGAGTGGACGACGCGGCGTGGAGCGCGGTGATTTCGGCGGGACTCAGGGCGCGTCGATAAATGCGGAGGTCGTCGAGTTGGCCGGCCCAGTTGTTGTAGCCGTTGGAGGTGTCGCCGATGGCGAGGAGGCGGCTCACCTGGCCGCCGTTGCCGGTGCTCCACTGCGTGTAGGTCGCGCCGCCGTCGTAGTAGAGGCGGGCGCGCCAGGTGGCGCCGTCGAGGAAGTTGACCAGCGTGAGAAGGTGCCACTGGCCGTCGTTGATCGCGGGGGCGGTGGCGAGCTGGCCGCTCCAGTTGTTGCCGGAGATGCCCTGCACGTTGCTGACGGGGTCGTTGGTCGTCCAGAGGCGGTATTGGACGTTCCAGTCATCGTCGGCGAAACCGTTTTTGCTCAGGATCGTGCGGTAGCCGTCGGTCGTGGTGGTGCGGACCCAGACGGAAATCGTGAACGCCTGCGCGCGGGGATCGAAGTCGAGGTCGGACTGGTTGGCCGGGAAGAAGGGCGCGAGTCCGGCGGCGAGATTGGTCGAGCCGTAGGCGCCGCCGTAGCGGCCGGTGGGCGACCAGGAGGGCGTGCCGTTGATGGGGAAGCCGGCGGGGGTGTTCGGGATGAGGGTGCTGTGGTCGTTGCCGGCGGGGGAGGAATCCCAGACGCGCGAGCCGGAACCTTCGTCGAAGGTGTAGTGGAGGATCAGGTCGGGATCGGTGTCGAAGCCGCCGACGGGGCGGACGTCGAGCGTGAGGGCGCGGGTGGCGGAACCGGAGCTGTCGGCGACGCGGACGGTGAACGCGGCGCGGGCGGGCGCGGTAGGGGTTCCGTGGATACGGCCGTCGGCGGAGAGGGCGAGGCCGGCGGGGAGCACGCCGGAGACCAGAGACCATGCGCGGGTGTCGATGCCGCCGATGGCTTCGAGCGCGTGGTCGTAGGCGCGGCCGACGGTGAAAGTCGGGAGCGTGTCGGTGGCGATGGCGAGGGCGGGATTGATCACGACCGTGGCGACAGGGGAGATCGTCTCGCCGGCAATGTTCGTAATACGAACATTGTATGGGCCGGCGTCGGCGAGGGAGACGGACGGGATGAAAAACTCGGGGGAGTTGGTGCCGACGGGGGTGGTGCCGTCGCGGAGCCATTGGTAGGTGAAGGGGCCGGTGCCGCCGACGGCGACGGTGAGGAGGAGCGAGTTGCCGGCGGCGAGAGTCTGAGATTCGGGCGGGGTGACGATGGTGGGCGCGTCGGGTGCGGGTGGGGCGGGTGTGGCGAGGGGCGCGCCGGTGTCGTCGCGGTTGTCGAGCTGGCGGAGGTAGGCGAGGAGGTCGTCGCGGTCGCCGGCGGGGAGGGCGAGGACGCGGCGGTGGGGCTCGGCGGCGGCGAGGTCGTCGGCGTTGGCGACAAGGAGGGCGTTGAGCTGGAGGTCGCCGTTGCCGCGGAGGACCTCGATGGTATTGGTCGCGCCGGGTTGGAGCGTGGTCTCGACGGTGATCCAGCGCCAGCCGGAGGTCATCCAGCCGTTGTCGGGATATTGGCGGAGAACGTTGATGGTTTGCTCGGCGCCGTTGATGCGGAGGAGCGCGGTGCCGTTGTTGTAGTTGCGGACGTAGCGGAGCGAAACGCGGGCGGGGCCGCCGCTCGCGCCGCCGTCGATGCCGGTGAAGCGCACGCCGGGCGTGGGCGTGCCTTCGCCGATGCCGGCGGCGGTGCCGCCGAGGAGGCCGCGGACAAAACCGCCGCCACCCTCGGCGGGATTGTCGGCGTAGAAGGCGACGGAGGCGGGCGTGATGCGCTCGGCGTCGGCGGCGAGGCGGAGGGCGCCGCCGGCGTAGGAGAAGACGTCGGCGAGCGTCTCGGCCTGGCCGTGGTGGAGGTAGGTGCGGGTGGCGTGGAGGCCGTGGAGGGTGGGCGTGTCGATGCCGGCGAGCGGCGCTCCGAGGCGGAGGCCGGAGAGGGCGGAAAGCGTGCCGACATCGTGTAGGTTTGGAATGGATACGAGACCGGCGACGCTGTCGGTGCGGGCGGGGTCGGAGTGGCAGGAGGCGCAGTTTTGGGCGTTGAAGACGTCGCGGCCGCGGAGGGCGGCGGCGGTGAGGGTGCCGTCGGGGTTGCGGGCGGGGCTGCGCGGGGTGGTGGCGGGCGTGAGGGAGGAGACGTAGGCGGCGAGGGCGTCGAGCTCGGGGCTGAGGCCGGTCTTGCCGGTGGCGGGCGAAGGGTGCTGCGCGGCGAATTGCTGCGGGGTGAGGGGGAGGAAACCGGTGCCGCCGAAGGGGCCGCGGATGTCGTGCTCGAAGTCCTGGATCTCGTCGAAATTGGCGGACCAGTGGACGTTGCCGTGGCCGAGGCCGGAGCGGCCGCGGAGGTCGGTGGTGCGGCGTAGGCCTTCGCCGCGGCCGGTGAAATCCCAGACGCGGCCGTCGGTGCCGCCGTCCACGTGGCAGGTGGCGCAGCTGATGTAGCTGTCGGCCGACATGCGGGGATCGGCGGCGTTGTAGAAGATTTGTTTGCCGAGAAGAACCTCGGGCGGGAGCGGCTCGACGGCGACGGTGGGCGTGGTGGCGAGGACGGGGAGGCTGGTGCGGTTTTCGGCGAGGAAGGGGGCGGCGTCGCGGACGGTGACGGAGCGGCCCATGAAGTTTTGGGTGAAGAGGCGGCCGGTGGCGGCGTCGATGAGGAGGCCTTGCGGGGCGAGGCCGGCGGAGAGCTCGAAGGTGAGGACGGCGGGCGAGGTTTCGGTGGAGCCCTGGGTTTGCGAGGCGGTGCGGGGGGCGAGGGAGAGGGCGTCGATGGCGGCGACCTTGTTGTTGCCCTGGAGGGCGACGAGGAGGGTGTCGCCGAGGGGCGTGTAGGCGAGGGCGCTCGGGCTGTCGGAGTTGTCGAAATCGCGGCGGGTGTGGCGTATTTCCGCGTTGGATACGGCGAGGTCGATGAAGGAGACGACGGAGCGCACGGTGGTCTCGTGGGTGAGGTCGCCGACGCCGAAGAGGAGGCCGCGGCGGGTGTTGTCCTGTTTGGAGGCGACGGCGGCGCGGGTGCCGTCGGGCGAGATGGCGATGGAGGCGAGGTAGTTGGGCACGCCGGCGCCGCGGTCGCCGCCGTCGAAGGTGTTGGCGGATTCGAGGCGGATGACGCGGGTGAGCGAGAGGGCGGGCGAGGGCGCGGAGGTGAAGGCGAAGTCGCCGACCTCGGCCTCGAGCTCGGGGGAGATGAAGCGGGTGACGAGGACGCGTGAGCCGTTGCCCGAGACGGCGATGGCGCGCGGCGTGGGGAAGGGCGTGGCGAGGGTGGCGGGCGCGGCGGCGGGGTTGGCGGCGGAGTAGCGATGGAGCTGCGCGGAGCCGTGGAGGGTGACGAAGAGGGACTCGCCGTCGGGCGAGGCGGCGACGCCGAAGGGGGCGGCGCCGTAGGGAAGCGCGATGGTGTGGGCGGTGGTGCCGTCGGGCTGGAGGACGCGGATCTGGTCGGTGCCGTGGCAGGTGACCCAGTAGCGGCCGAGGGCGTCGCGGGCGATGTTGCGGGGATTCGAGTTCGCGCCGGTTGCGTGTTCGGCGAGTTTTTCGCCGGTGGCGGCGTCGAGGACGGAGACGGTGTGGGCGTCGGGGTTGACGACCCAGAGGCGGCGACCGTCGGGATCGTCGCCGATGGCGAGGGTGTTGCTTTGGGTGGGCGCGGTGGCGGCGGGCGGATTGATGACGAGGATGCGGAGGGAATCGGTGATGATGGCGCCGTGGGAGTCGCGGACCTGGACGAGGACGCGCGGGCGGCCGGTGGTGGCGTAGGTGTGCTGGGCGGCGGGGGAATCGCTCCACTCGGACCAGGTGCCGTCGAAGTTGAAGCGGTATTCGAGGGTGTCGCCGGGCGTGCCGGGGGTGGCGGAGACGGCGACGGTGAGCTCGGCGCCGGGGGCGGGGTGGTGGGTGGAGGCGGTGAGCGCGGAGAAGGTCGGGGGCGGGACGGCGTTGACGCCGCCGCCGGTGGAGAAGCGGAAGGAGTAGGGCTCGATGAGGTTGCCGGCGGCGTCGGAGAAACCGATGTCGTCGTCGAGGTTGTCGGGCGTGCCGTTGTCGGAGGCGGGGAAATCGACCTGGTAGGTGGTGTCGGGCGCGAGGCCGGCGTCGGGCGTGAAGGTGAGGTTGCCGGAGAAGTCGTGTATAAGAAAACCGGATACGGGCTCGCCGAGCGTGTCGGGCGCGCCGTCGGGGCCGGGGGTGACGGGGCGGACGAGGAAGTCGATTCCGTTGCGCGGGCCGCCGCGGCGCGGGTGTTCGTGGATGAGGAAGCTGAGCGGCGCGTGGCGCGGGTAGTTGACGCGGTTGGCCTGGGGGATGTGGAAGGCGACGCGCGGGCGGGTGGTGTCGGGGGCTTGTTGGTGAACCCAGACGCCCATGCCCTGGTGGCGGTTGGGGACGGGGTAGCCGCCGGTGAGCCAGAGGTTGCCGAGGACGAGGGAGATTTGCGACGTGTCCACGCCGGTGGCGGCCTCGTCGAGGGTGAGCGTGACGGGGTTGGCATCGCCCGCGATGAGGCGGGTCATATCGATCTTGCGGTTGTGGATGAAGGCGAACTGGTCCTGGTAAACGGGGTAGGAGGCGTTGGTGAAGTTGGGCACGACGAGGCTGGCGGACATGCGGATGGAGCCGTCGAGCGCGGGGTGGGTGGTTTGGGTGATGTCGGCGACGTCGAGGATGTCGGTGGTGGAGCCGACGACGTAGAGGCCGGTGCCGTCGCTGAAGAGGTTCGGCCAGTAGCCGTGGAAGCCGCCGGGGAGGGCGCCGACGAAGTGCGGGGTGACGGAGCGGGCGGCGGGATCGTCGAAGTCGTTATACTGTAGCCGATATACCACTACGCCGTCGGCGCCGGCGACGCCGCTGCGGGCGAAGATGAGGAGGTCGCCGAAGAACATGGAGTGCCAGTCGCCTCCGCCGTAGGCGCCGACGTGGTCGATGGTGGCGAGGGTCTGAAAATCGGTGAAGCCGGAGGCGTTGAGGTAGGGTTTGGAGATGTCGATCGGCAGGTCCTGGACATCATACCAGAGCAGGGTGGAGAGCCAGGGGCCGGCCTGGGCGGAGCGGTTGTAGCCGAGGGGGAGCTGGCCGAGGGAAGGGATGCCGGCGGTGCCGCCGAGCTGGACGGGGCCGCCGAAGGAAGGGACGCGGAGCACGCCGGGGAGGAGTAGGTCGTTGTGTTGCGCGGTGCCGTGGGCGTTCCAGCCGTAATTGCCCTCAATCCACACATTGTTCGGGTAGTTGAGACCGAAGTCGGACGGGTGGCGGCGAACGGGGTTGGCGGGATCGGAGATGTCGTAAACGCGGAGAACGTAGTCGGAGTCGAGGCGGGAGCCGGGGACTTCGCCGCCGACGATGACCCAGCCGTTGAGGTAGTTGATCGAGGTGGTGCGGCCGATGGGTTCGGAGCCGTTGGCGACGGGGTGGCTGAGGAGCGTGCCGGGGGCCTCGGGGCGCGGGAGGTTGAGGAAACCCTGGGTGGTGACTTGGGCGAGGACGGAAAGAGCGAGGATCGAAAGCAAGGGGATGGCCGCAAAGAGGCGCAGAAGGCGCAAAAAGGACGGGAGGGCGGAGGCGGTGAAGGACGTGAGGGAGCGCATGGCGAGGGCGGGATGCGAGACGGGTGCGTCCTTACTACGGCGCGGCGCGGCGGGTGTTACTGGGGCGGAACGAGAATATTTGGCGATTGTTTTGGGGGAGGGCCGAAGGTTTTGCTGGGCATTGACGTATGAGCGCTGACGGGCCGCAGACCGTGTGGGGATTTCCGGCGACGAGTTGGTCGTTGGTGCGGCGGGCGCGGGCGGGCGGGACGACGGCGGAAGAGCGTGCGGCGGGGGCGGCGCTGGACTCGCTGTGTCGGGCGTATTGGCGTCCGCTATACGCCTATGCGCGCGGCGGCGGGCTGGCGCGGGCGGACGCGCAGGACGCGGTGCAGGAGTTTTTCGCGGTGGCGCTTCGGCGGGAGCTGTTTCAGCGCGCGGACGCGGAGCGGGGGAAGTTGCGCAATTTTTTGCTGACGGCGTTCAAGCGCGTGCTGGCGGATCGCGCGGCGCGCGAGGCGGCGGCGCGGCGGAATCCGGAGGGCGGCTGGGCGGAGGGTGATTTCGAGGCGGCGGAGGCGGAGTGGGCACGCACGGCGGCCGCGACGGCGGCGGCGCCGGGGCCGGACGCGGGTTTCGAGCGGCAGTGGGCGCGGGAGTTGTTGGCGCAGGCTTTGGCGCGGACGGAGGCGCGGTATGAGAAGGAGGGGAAACGCGAGGTGTTCGAGGTGTTGCGAGGGGAGGCGCTGGATGAAGCGGAGGGCCGGAGCGACGGGGGCCGAAAGACCGGGGAGCAAGAGGCGATGAGCCCGGGGGCGCGGCGGGTGGCGGTGCATCGGCTGCGGAAGCGGTTTGGGGAGGCGCTGCGCGAAGTGGTGGCGGAGACTTTGCCGGAGGGCGGAGATGTGGACGCGGAGTTGAAGGAGCTGGGGGCGGTGTTGCGCGGAGGTGGGGCGTGAGCGGGGACACGGAGCGGCGCCTGGGGCTCGGACTGGGCGGGGAGCAGGGTGGAGGTGATGTTCCGTCGGCGGCGGAGTTGGCGGGGGCGATTCCGGGTTTGCGCGTGATCGAGCTGGCGGGGCGCGGCGGCATGGGGGCGGTGTATCGGGCGGAGCAGACGCGGCTCGGTCGTGTAGTGGCGCTCAAACTACTTCCGGCCGGGGCGACGGCGGATCCGATGGCGCGCGAGCGTTTCGAACGGGAGGCCCGCGTGCTGGCGGGGCTGGGTCATCCCCGGATCTTGAAGATTTTCGATTTCGGGGAGATCGGGGGCGGAGTGCCCTATCTGGTGACGGAGTGGGCCGAAGGCGGAGATCTGGCGGCGTTGGCCGGAGAGCGGGCGCAGGAGCCTCGGATCGTGGCGGGTTGGGTGACGCAGATCGCGGAGGCGCTGGACGCGGCGCATGCGAAGGGCGTGGTGCATCGCGATCTGAAGCCGGCCAACGTGTTGGTGCGCGGCGACGGCGGGCTGGCGCTGGGGGATTTTGGATTGGCGCGTGCGCAGGGCGCGGGGTTCACGACGGCGCTGACGCTGAGCGGTGTGATGTATGGGACAGCGGACTACATGGCGCCGGAGCAGGCGCGGGGCGGCGACGAGGTGACCGAGGCGGCGGACATCTACGCGCTCGGTGTGATGGCCTACCAGTTGTTGACCGGGCGCGTGCCGCGGGGCGTGTTCGAGCCGGCATCACGGGCGGCGGGCGTGGCGAGGGCGGTGGACGGAGTGATCGAGGAGGCGTTGGCGGAGGATCCGCAGTGCCGGCCGAAGTCGGCGGGAGAATTTGCGCGAAAGCTGGAGCGGGCTTTGCGCAGGCGGGGAACAAAAGGCGGTCGGGCGCTCGTCGTGCTCGGGGGTTTGGCCGCGGGCGTGCTGTTGGCCGCGACGGTTTTCGGGACGAAGGCGAGGAGGGGCGATCCGGCGAAGACCATCGCGGACGGGGAGGCGGGCGTCGTGCCGGAGGGAACGGCGGGGGAGAGGCCGTCGGTGTTGTCCGACGTGAACCCGGAGGCGCACGCGGTGCGCGGCGGCTGGGCGCGTCGCGGGGAGGAATTGGTGGTCGACGACGAGGTCGGACTGTTGCGCCTGCCGGTGAAGATACCGGCGGATTTTCGCTACGATCTCGTGGTCGAATTCACCCGCGAGAAAGGACGGCACTCGGTGGGAGTGATTTTGCCGACGGCGGCGGGCACGGGCGTGTTCGAGATCGACGCCTGGGAACAGGGGCTGGGCGGTGTGCAAAGCGTGAACGGACTCGATCTGCGGAGCAACGGGTTGGCGTTCGAGGCTTCGCTCCGGAACGGAGAGCGGCAGGTCGTGCATTTGGTCGTGGATGGTGCGCGGGTGGGCGTGACCTGGAACGGCGTGTGGCGCGGGCGGGCGGACTTGTCGGGCGTGCGTTTCTCGATGCCGGAGATCTGGGAGGCGGGGGCGTGGTCGGGGCCGGGACTATGCGCGTGGAAAAGTCCGACGGTGTTTCATCGGGTGGAGTTTTTCGCGCGGGGAGGATAGGCGCGGGGTGCGCCGCCGAAGGCGTCAAACCGGTTCGCGGCGGCAGCGAACGAGGATGGCGGGCGGGGTGCCCCGGGAACTGAAGGCGGACGGGCGTTGGTCGGCGGTGTCTGGGTAGTAGCAGAACTGCATCAGGTCGCCGCGCACGCGCACGATGGCGCGCAGGCGGCGGGATTCGGAGCCGCCGGCCTCGCGCCAGACGAGGTCGAGGGTGGCGGGGGTGGCGTTCGGGTCGTGTTCGACGGCGCCGACTTCGCGCGGGGCGCCGCCGATCTGGAGCGCGAAACGCGGGCCGATGATTTGCAGGCGACCGTTTCGACCGGGCAGGGCTTCCCCTGCGTAGTCGATCGCCAGAATGCGCCATTCACCTTCGATCATGCGGTCACGGATGCGCGAAGCGGTGCCACGGGTCGAGCGTCAAGCCGGAGCACGGCGGAGGACCTGATGGGGGAGCGCGGAATCGTTTCGTGTCGCGGGACGTCGGCGGCCCGCGGGGCGGAGGAGCGGGCAAATGCATTGCCGTGGCGAGAGAGTTGGTTTCGGTGTTCGACCATGAAAAAACTCCTCAAGGCCTTGGTGGCGCTCTTCCTTCTCGGCGTGATCGCGGTGGTCGCGATCGGCTTTTTCTTTCTCGGTCCGATCGTGACCAAGACGGTGAACACGGTGGGGCCGAAGATCACCGGAACGCGGGTCGAGCTCGACGCGGCGAAAGTGTCGCCGCTGACGGGCGGGGCCACGTTGGCGGGCCTGTTCGTGGGCAATCCCGAGGGCTGGACGGGCGACAAGGCTTTCTACCTTGGCGAGCTGCGCGCGAGCGTGCAGCCGACCTCCTTGCTGGGCGACCACATCGTGGTGAACGAGGTCTACATCGACGGGCCGGAGTTCGTTTACGAGAAGCGCCTGCGTGGCGGCAGCAACATCGACGCGTTGCTGAAGCAGATCGAGGAGAACACGGGGGGAGGAAAAACGCCGTCCGCGACCGAGCCCGGGAGTGAGTCGAAGAAGCCGATGAAGTTCGCGGTGAAGTCGTTTGTGTTGAAGAACGCCAAGGCCTCGGTGATCGTCGGCGGGCGCACGGTCACGGTGCCGCTTCCGCCGATCACGATCACGGATCTTGGCGTGGAGGAGGGCGGCATCACTGCGGATCAGATCGCGACGAAGGTCCTGCAGCGCGTGCTCGCGCAAATCGGCACGGCGGCGGCGGGCGTTCTGACGGATGTCGGCGGCGCGGTGATCGAGGGCGGCAAGGATGGCGCGAAGGCGGCCGGCGAGGCTGCGAAAGGCGCGCTGAACAAGCTGCTCGGGAAGTGAGTTTGTTTCGTGGCGGGAGGGCGCAGCGGCGGGGGGCGACGGGTGGCATGCGGGTGGCGAAACGGCTCCGTCGTTCCGCCACGAGCGAGCCGCTATGACCGCGGGGGAGGGGGTGTTGGCGGGAGTTCGGCGACGGGCGTGGTGCGCCAGTTGAGCCAGACGGTAAGGGTGCGGATGACGAAGGTGGCGGCGATGGCGATGAGCGCGGCGATCTCGGCCTCCATTTCGAAAATCGTGCCGGCGACGATGAAGACGACGGTGCCGAAGAAGGCGACGAGGACGTAGAACTGGCCGGGTTTGAAGACGAGGGGTTCCTCGCGGGTGAGGACGTCGCGGAGGATGCCCCCGCCGGCGGCGTTGAGCACGCCGACGAGCATGGCGGCGGGCGCGCCCAGGCCGGAAGCGAGCGCCTTCTGGGTGCCGAAGACGGCGTAGGCGCCGAGGCCGAGCGCGTCGATGGTGGCGATGACTCGGCCGAAGCGATGCACCCGCTCTCGGAGGAGCACCCCGCAGAGTGTGGCGGCGATGATGGTTTGGAGGTAACGCGCGTCGAGGAAGGCGGCGGGCGGGCCGGATTGGATAAAGATGCCGTCGCGAAGGAGACCGCCGCCGAGTCCGGAGATGAGCGCGAGGAAGAAGACGCCGACGATGTCGTAGTGGCGCCGGACCGCGGCGAGCGCGCCGGAGAGCGCGAAGGCGAAGGTCGCGCCGAGATCGAAGACGATGGGGAGCTCGAACTGGCCCTGGATCATGGGCGAAGCACATCACGCGAGGCTCCGGGTGGCAAACGGCGCGCATGCGCGAGGGCGGAGTGCGCGGGCGGGGCGTATCCGGGGGGATGCGGCGGCGGTGTGGCCGCGTCCGGCCTCGGACCCGTCTCGCACGCCCGGGGACGGGCGTGGCTACAAGGCAACCAAACTATGCCGACCCGGCGGGCCCGCCGGGTGTGTGACGGGGCGCACGCGCTGGGGACAACGCGTGCCACCGGGCGGCCGCAGTTCGAGGGAAGGCGGATCCAATTGCGGCGGTCCCGCCCTGCCGGGGAGGCCCTTGCGCATTGCGTTCCATCAAACGCGGGGCGCGATCCTTGCAGGCCAAGCCGCCGGCATGGCTATCCGACCGGCGGTCGGGCCTACAGCGTGGCGGTCGGTCGGTTGAATGCCTTTCCCGAGGTCGGGCCTACAGGTGGGTGTGTAGTGGTTTAATGGATGCGCTATTTTTTCGCGGCGGCGGAGACGCCGCCGGGGAGACAGGCGCCGCAGCCCTGGGCGAAGAAGTCGTTGCCCTTGTCGTCGACGAGGATGAAGGCGGGGAAGTCCTCCACCTCGATCTTCCAGACGGCTTCCATGCCGAGCTCGGGATACTCGAGCAGCTCGACTTTTTTGATGTTTTCCTTGGCGAGAATGGCGGCGGGGCCGCCGATGCTGCCGAGGTAGAAGCCGCCGTGTTTGGCGCAGGCGTCGGTGACGGCCTTGGAGCGGTTGCCCTTGGCGAGCATGACCATGCTGCCTCCGAGCGATTGGAAGAGGTCGACGTAGCTGTCCATGCGGCCGGCGGTGGTGGGGCCGAAGCTTCCGGAGGCGTAGCCCTTCGGCGTCTTGGCGGGGCCGGCGTAGTAGACGGGGTGGTTCTTGAAGTAGTCGGGCAGGCCTTGGCCGGCGTCGACGCGCTCCTTGAGCTTGGCGTGGGCGATGTCGCGCGCGACGACGAGCGGGCCGGTGAGCAACACGCGCGTGGTGACGGGGTGCTTGGAGAGCTCGGCGCGGATGGCGTCCATCGGCTGGTTGAGGTCGATGCGCACGACCTTGTCGTCCTTGAGCGTGCGGAGGGCGGCGGGGATGAAGCGGCCGGGGTCGGTCTCCATCTTTTCGAGCCAGATGCCGTCCTTGTTGATCTTGGCCTTGATGTTGCGGTCGGCGGAGCAGGAGACGCCGACGCCGACGGGGCAGGAGGCGCCGTGGCGGGGGAGGCGGACGACGCGAACGTCGAGGGCGAAGTATTTGCCGCCGAACTGGGCGCCGATGCCGGTGGTCTGGGCGAGCTTGAGGACGAGTTTCTCCGCCTCGAGGTCGCGGAAGGCGCGGCCGTGCTCGTTGCCGCTGGTGGGGAGCGAGTCGTAGTATTTGGTCGAGGCGAGCTTGACGGTCTTGAGGCAGGTCTCGGCCGAGGTGCCGCCGATGACGAAGACGAGGTGGTAGGGCGGGCAGGCGGCGGTGCCCAGGTAGCTCATCTTTTCGAGGAAGAACTTTTCGAGGCTCTTCGGATTCAGGAGGGCCTTGGTTTCCTGGAAGAGGAAGGTCTTGTTGGCGGAGCCGCCGCCCTTGGCGACGAAGAGGAATTTGTATTCGGCGCCGGGGGTGGCGTAGAGGTCGATCTGGGCGGGGAGGTTGGTGCCGGTGTTGACCTCCTTATACATGTCGAGCGCGGCGGTCTGCGAGTAGCGGAGGTTTTCCTTGGTGTAGCACTCGTAGACGCCTTTCGAGAGCCACTCGGCGTCGTCGACGCCGGTCCAGACCTGCTGGCCTTTCTTGCCGACGATGGTGGCGGTGCCGGTGTCCTGGCAGAAGGGAAGGATGCCCTGCGCGGCGATCTCGGCGTTTTTGAGAAGGGTGAGCGCGACGTAGCGGTCGTTTTCCGAGGCCTCGGGATCGTCGAGGATGGCGGCGACCTGGGCGAGGTGCTTCGGGCGCAGCATGAAGGAGCAGTCGTGCATGGCCTGCTGCGCGAGGAAGGCGAGGGCTTCGGGGGCGACCTTCAGGATATCCTGTCCCTCGAAGCTGGAGAGGGAGACGCCCTCTTTGCTGAGAAGGCGATATTCGGTGTCGTCGGCGCCGAGGGGGAAGGTGTCTTGGTAAACGAAGGGAGGCGTGGCCATGGCGTGCGTGGGTAAGGTCGGAGGAGAAGTCGGAGATAAGTGCGACTTTAGCGACAAATCGCCACGGCGGGACGACGAAAAAGGCGCGTCGGGCAACTAAAGCGCAAAATCTGCAAAGATCGGGAAGGCGCGCGCCGGTCATCACGCCGCCCACGGGGCGGCGAAACACGCGGGGCTCGACGGGGCGGGGCGGCGGGGATGGGCGTGGTCGCGGAGGCGACGCGCGTTCACACGATTTTGAGTTTCGGCAGATCCTGGCCGTCGACGAGACCGACGGGGCGGCCCTTGGCGTCGACGACGATGAGGTCGTCGATCTTGTGCGCCTCGAACACGCGGAGCGCGTCGACGCCGAGCGCGTCGGCCGGGATGGTCTTGGGCGAACGCGTCATGAAGGCCGAAACGGGTTTTTGCAGGAAATCCGGTCCGGTGAGCGCGCTGCGGCGGAAGTCGCCGTCGGTGAGGATGCCGGTCAACTTGCCGCCGCGGGGGGAGACGAGCGCGATGCTGCCGCTCTTGGCCTTGGTCATGCGCAGGATCGCGTCTTGCAGCGTGATGTTTTCCGGGGCGACGGGGAGGCGGTCGCCGGTGCGCATGATGTCGGAGACCTTGAGGAGAAGGATGCGGCCGAGGTTGCCGGCGGGATGGTAGCGGGCGAAGTCGTCGCGCGTGAGGCCGCGCGCCTCTAGGAGGACCATCGCGAGCGCGTCGCCGAGGGCGAGGGCGGCGGTGGTGCTGGCGGTGGGGGCGAGCGCGAGGGGGCAGGCTTCGCGCGGGACGTTGTAGACGAGTTGCAGATCGCAGCCGCGGGCGAGGTCGGAATCGGTCTTGGAGGTGAAGGCGACGAGGGTGAGGCCGAAACGGCGCAGGCCGGGGACGAGTTTCAAGACCTCGTCGGTCTGGCCGCTGTTGGACAGGATGAGGGCGACGTCGCCCTCGCGGACCATGCCGAGGTCGCCGTGGAGGGCCTGGGTGGCGTCGAGAAAACAGGAGGGCGCGCCGGTGCTGTTGAAGGTGCCCGTGAGTTTTTGTGCGATGTGGGCGGATTTGCCGACGCCGGTGAAGACGAGCTTGTTGCCGGCGGCGATCGCGGCGTGGACGGCGCGCGCGACGGCGACGAAGGAGGCGCCCAGCGAGTCGCGCGTGGCCTCGAGCGCCTCCTGTTCGATACGAAGCGCCTGGCGCGCGCGCTTGAGAACGAAGGTGGAGTCGAGGGCGGAAGCCATTTCGAGTTTGTGTCCGTGGGGGAGTCGCGAGACTTGGACTGCGATTTTTCGCGTTCAACTCCCATTTCCGCCCGTATCCTGCCACGCGCCATGCGCCGTTGCCTCTCGTCACTCGTCTTGTTCTCCGCCCTGGCGGCGCTGCCGCTCGTGCACACGGGCTGCGGGCCGGGCTCCGTCATGCCCTACACCGCGGAGGTGGACGATCCGGACTACCGGCGCGGGAAGGAGCTGCTCCGCATGGGCCGGGAGCAGGAGGCCTTGTCCACTTTTCTTAAGGTGATCGACCAGCGCGGCGGCGCCGCGCCGGAATCGCATCTCGACGCGGCGATCCTCTACAAGCAGCACCTCAAGGACCCGATCGCGGCGATCTACCATTTCCGCCGGTATCGCGAGCTGCAGCCCAACACCGAGAAGGCGCGCCTCGCCCTGCAGCAGATCGAGGCCTGCATCCGGGACTTCGCCAAAACGCTTCCCGGCCAGCCGCTCGACAACCAGGTGGAGCGCACCGACCTCATCGACACGGTCGACCGGCTCACCCGCGAGAACCTGCAACTCAAGGAACAACTCGCCGCCGCCCGGGCCGCGGTGCTCGACGCCACCCGCACCGCGGGTCTGGCCAACAGCGGCGCCGCCGACGCCGGCACGGGTTACATGGCGGAACCGTCCCAGGGCGGTTTCGTGACCGATGCGCCGGGAGGGACGGCTTTGCCGCGTGGCACGCCGCAACCCGAATACGCCTCGCCGGTGGGCGTGGTTCCCGTGAGCCCGGTGAATCCGCCGCAATCCGTGCAATCCGCGCCGCCGGCGGTGACGCAGCGTCCCGCGCCGCCGCCCGCCGCGCGCAAACACATCGTGGTGAAGGGCGACACCCTGATGAGCCTTTCGTTGCGCTACTACGGCACCCGTTCGCGCTGGCGCGACATCTTCGCCGCGAACCGCGACCAACTGCCGAGCGAGAGCTCGTTGCAGATCGGCATGGAGCTGCGGATTCCGCAGTAGGCGAAATCCGAAAAGGCCGAGGTTTTCCGACCACGCCCCGATGCAATCGGACGACGGCCTGGGTTGAACGCGTTTTTTTTCCTTTCGCATGCCGCAAACCTCCCGTCGCACCGCCGTTTTCACCGAATCGCTCATTCGCGAGATGTCGCGCGTCGCCGCGCAGCACGGCGCGATCAACCTCGCGCAAGGTTTTCCCGACGGCGATCCGCCCGCGGCGCTCGTCGAGGCCGCGCGCGCGGCGATGGACGCGGGTCGCCATCAATACGCCGTCACCTGGGGCTCGACCGAGCTGCGCGACGCGCTCGCGGCGAAGTTGACGCGTTTCACGGGCCTGCCCGTCGATCCGCAGCGCGAACTCGTCGTCACCTGCGGCGCGACCGAGGCGATGATGGTCGCGATGATGACCGTGTGCGATCCGGGCGACCGCGTGGGGCTCTTCTCGCCCTTCTACGAGAACTACAACGCCGACGCCATCCTCACGGGCGCGACGCCGGTGCACGTGAAGCTGAACCCGCCCGGCTACGGCTTCGATCCGGCGGAGCTGCGCGCGGCCTTCGCGACTGGCGGAGGGTTGAAGGCCTTCATCCTCTGCAATCCGTCGAACCCCTGCGGACGCGTCTTCACGCGCGAGGAGCTGATGCAGATCGCGGCGCTCGCGGAGGAGTTCGACACCTTCGTGATCACCGACGAGGTCTACGAGCACCTCGTCTTCGACGGGCGCGAACACGTCTACTTCGCGACGCTGCCCGGCATGGCGAAGCGCACGATCTCGTGTTCCTCGCTTTCGAAGACCTTTTCGATCACGGGCTGGCGGCTCGGCTACGTGCACGCGCCGGCGGAGATCATCGCGCAGGCGCGCAAGGTGCACGATTTCCTCACCGTCGGCGCGGCCGCGCCGCTGCAACACGCGGTCGTCACCGCGCTCGGCTGGGGGCCGGACTACTACGCCGGGCTCGCGGCGGAGTATCAGGCGCGGCGCGACCTGCTGCTCTCGTATCTGGACAAGACGGGGCTCGGCTACTCGAGGCCCGAGGGCGCCTACTTCGTGATGCTCGACGTGGCGCCGCTCGGCTTCGCGAGCGACGTCGAGTGTTCGCACTGGATGGCGAAGGAGATCGGCGTGGCGCCGGTGCCGGGATCGTCCTTCTTTCCGTATCCGGAAAATCGTTACGTCCGGCTCAACTTCGCGAAGAGCGCCCCGATCCTGCGTGAGGCGGGCGAGCGCCTGCTGAAGCTGCGGAACGGGCGTTGAGGACGGGGCGGCCGCGCCGGGCGGGTGTTCTGTTAAATTCCGATCCGGTCGGCGGTTCCGGAGAGATAAGGCTCGCGGGGCGTCGGAGCGGGGGCTAGGGGCTTGGGCGGTCTGTTCGTTCCGCAACATCAATCCACCGCACCACATGAGCTATGATAACCCGTTTGTGACCGCGGCCGACGCCGAGGCCGATGAGCGCGCGGCTTTTATTCGCCGGACCTACGGCCACCTGGCGGTGGCGCTGCTGACCTTCGTGATGCTCGAAGGCGTGCTGCTGAAGCTGCCGGGCATCGAGAACTTCGTCGGGATGATGCTCAACGGGCCGGGCTGGCTCGTGACGCTCGGCCTGTTCATGGGCGTGTCGTGGATCGCGGACAAGTGGGCCCGCTCCGACGCGTCGAGCGGGATGCAGTATCTCGGACTCGCGCTCTACGTGGTGGCGGAGGCGGTGATTTTCCTGCCGCTGCTCTTCGTCGCGGCGTTCTACAGCGGCGATCCGTCTCTCATCCCGATGGCGGGCATCATCACGCTGCTGCTCTTCGCGGGGTTGACGGCGACGGTGTTCATGACGCGGAAGGATTTTTCGTTTTTGCGCGGCATCCTGACGATCGGCGGTTTCGTGGCCTTGGGCGTGATCGTGTGCAGCATCCTGTTCGGCTTCACGCTCGGGCTGGTGTTTTCCGCGATCATGGTGCTCTTCGCCGCGGGCTCGATCCTCTACACGACCTCGAACATCCTGCACCACTACCGCACGGATCAACACGTGGCGGCTTCGCTCGCGCTTTTCTCGGGCGTGATGCTGCTGCTCTGGTATGTGCTGCGCATCCTGATGTCGCGCCGCGACTGAGCGGGAGGGGGCTGCCGGCGCGCGCAACGGGCGCGGATTCCATCCGTGTCCGTTGGAGATCGCCGGGGGCGCCCTCGTGCTCAGCCGCCCTCGGTCTCGAGTTTGTCGAGGAGTTTTTCGAGGCGGCGGAGACGTTCGCGTTCGCGGCGGCGTTCGACCTCGTGGTCGCGGGAGAGGGCGCGTTGCAGGGCGACGCACATGCCGATGATGACGACGGTGAAGGGCAGCGCGGCGAGGACCGACGCCGTTTGAAGGCCGGCGAGACCGCCGCTGAACAAGAGCACGGCGGCGATGGAGGACTGGAGCACGCCCCAGACGAGTTTGATGCGGGCGGGCGGGTTCAGGTCGCCGCGCGAGGTGAGCATGCCGAGCACGAAGGTGGCGGAGTCGGCCGAGGTGATGAAGAAGGTGCAGACGAGAAGGATCGCGAGCACCGAGAGGATCTTGGCCAGGGGCAGGGCGTCGAGCATCGCGAAGAGGGAGGAGGAGATGTCCTGCTCCAAGGCGGCGGTCAGCGGCACGTCGCGGAAGACCTGTTCGAAAAGAGCGGTGCCGCCGAAGACGGAAAACCAGAGCGCGCCCATGACGCTGGGGACGATGAGCACGCCGCCGACGAACTCACGGATGGTGCGACCGCGGGAGACGCGTGCGATGAACATGCCGACGAAGGGAGCCCAGGAGATCCACCAGGCCCAGTAGAAGATGGTCCAGTCGCGCACCCAGGTGTTTTGCTGGAAGGGGGTGAGCCGGAAGCTGGTCGGGATGAGTTCGCCGATGTAGGAACCGAAGGTGGTCGTGAACGTGTCGAGGAGGAACGAGGTGGGGCCGGCGAAGAGGACGAAGACGAGCAGGACGAGCGCGGCGGCGAGGTTGGTGTTGCTCAGGTAGCGGATGCCGCGGTCGAGGCCGGTGACGGCCGACAGCATGTAGAGCACGCTGACGACGGCGATGATGCCCATTTGCATGGGCGCGGAGACGGGCAGGCCGAAGACGTGGGCGAGGCCGCCGTTGACCTGCAGGGCGCCGAAGCCGAGCGAGGTCGCCACCCCGAAGACGGTGGCGAGGGTGGCGAGGATATCGATCGCGTTGCCGACGCGGCCGTCCACGCGGTCGCCGAGAAGCGGGCGGAAGGTGGCGCTGACGAGCCCCGGTTGATTGTGGCGAAACTTCGAGTAGGCGAGGGCGAGTCCGACGACGGTGTAGACACCCCAGGCGTGCAGGCCCCAGTGGAAAAACGAGACGCGGAGCGCGGTGCGGCCGAGCGTGGCGGGATCGTCCGCGGCGACAAAAGGCGGCGGTTTCGCGAAATGGCTGAGCGGCTCCGCGACGCCCCAGAAGACGAGCCCGATCCCCATGCCGGCGGAAAAGAGCATGGCGAGCCAGGTGAAGTAGGAGTAGTCGGGCTCGTCGTCGGGACGCCCGAGCTTCATTCGCGCGAAGGGGCCCAGGGCGAGGTAGAGCGAGAAGACGAGGAAGCCGAAGACGGTGGTCAGGTAAAACCAGCCGAAGCTCTTGTTGACGTGGGTGAGGAGCGAGGAGCTCGTCGCCGCGAGATTGGCCGGCGCGAGGATGCCCCAGACCACGAAGAGGGCCGCGACGAAGACGGAGATGCGGAAGACGGCGGCCGAAGGACGGTTCGGGTCTGACATGGCCGCAGCCTAGGCGGTTCGGGCGCCGCGGTGCGAGCCGTTCGCGCGACGATCTTTTCCCGGGGCCGGAAGGCGGGGATGCGCCCCAATGAGGGGGCGACTCTCACGAGACGCGGGCGGTCCTCCAAGGTCTTGCGCGGGCGATCCTGCCGAAGGCGAGGTGGAGGACGAAGGCGAGGGCGAAGCCGACGAACCAGGCCTGATGGTAGAGGGCGTGGAAAAAGGCCGGCACGGAGTCGGCGGACACCACGCGCACGGTGGCGAGGAAGCCCGGCAGATTGGGCGCCACGGCGAGGGCGAGCGCGACGAGGGCGACGGGATTGAAGCCGTTTGCGAACCGGCAGGGACCGTCGGGATCGTAGAGAGCGTCGACGTCGAGCATCCGTTTTCTGACCACGTAGTAGTCGGCGATCATGATGCCGGCGATGGGGCCGAGCAGAGCGCCGTAGCCGATGAGCCAGGTGAAGATGTAGCCGTCGGGCAGGGAGAGCAGTTTCCAGGGCATCATCAGCACGCCGATGAGCGATGTGATGAGCGCGCCGGTTTTGAAGCTGATGCGGCGGGGGGCGAGGTTGGCGAAGTCGTTGGCGGGCGAGACGACGTTGGCGGCGAGGTTGGTGGAGAGGGTGGCGATCATCAGCGCGAGCAGGCCGAGGACGCAGAGGACGGGATGCTGGAAGCGGGAGAGCAGTTGCACGGGGTCCCAGATCGCTTCGCCGAAGACGACGAGCGTCGCGCTGGTGACGACGATGCCGATGAAGGAGAAGAGGGCCATCGTCGGCGGGAGCCCGATCGCCTGGCCGACGATCTGCGCGCGCTGGTTTTTCGCGAAGCGGGAGAAGTCGGGGATGTTGAGCGAGAGCGTGGCCCAGAATCCGACCTGCGCGGTGAGCGCGGCGCCGAAGAAGGACCAGAAGGCGCCGGACGACTCGAAACGGGACGGCTGCGCGAAGATCGGGCCGAATCCGTCCGCGGCGAGGTAGGCCCAGACCACGAGCGCTCCGCCGACGGCGAGGAGGAAGGGCGCGGAGAGCGTCTCGAGCCACTTGATCGCGTCGATGCCGCGGATGATCACCGCGACGTTGATCGCCCAGAAAAGGAGAAAGGCGGCGAACTGGCCGGCGGAGATGCCGAGAAACGGGAGCTTGGCGGCGGAGGCGGGGTCGAAGCCGAAGGCGATGGCGCAGATGCCGTGGATCGCGGCGCCGCCCAGCCAGGTCTGGATGCCGAGCCAGCCGCAGGCGACGAAGCCGCGGAGGAGCGCGGCGATGTTGGCGCCGCGCGTGCCGAAGCTGGCGCGGAGGAGGACGGGGAAGGGGATGCCGTAGCGCGTGCCGGGGTGGGCGTTGAGCGTCATGGGCACGAGCACGATGACGTTGCCGAGGAAGATGGTGAGCAGGGCCTGCCACCAGTTCATGCCTTTTCCGATCAGGTCGCCCGCCATCATGTAGGTCGGGATGCAGACGGCCATGCCGACCCAGAGGGCGGCGACGTGCCAGGTGTTCCATGTGCGGCGCTCCGGTGCGACGGGCGCGAGGTCGGCGTTGGAGAGCGGGCTGCTGCTGGAGGAGGCGGGCTCGGACATGGACCGCCTATAAACCAGGCGCTTGCGGAACGGCACGGACGAAAAATGAACGGGACGACGCGGGCTTTCGGGGGGGGCGCCTCCGCGCATTTCCACGGCGGTGCGAGAGTCGGATTGGCCGTGCTGGCGTGCGTCAGGGGCCGGGCGAGGGAGTCCGCGGATGATTGTGCCGCAGGCGAACACCGCGGCGTTCGTTGCGCCGCACGGGATTAGACCAAATCCCGTGCGCAAAATCGCGAGACGGACGCAACGGGTCGCTTCCGAAATAGGCTTTAGCTCGGCCTTGGTGGGTAACTTGCGAACAAGCGGGGCAACTTGGGGTTGTCGGGCGGCGATCCGGGCGCACCGTGGCATCTTTCTCGATCCGTGACCGCCGATCCATGCAAGACCCCTTCACCGGACAAGCGACCGTCCTCCAAGGTGGGCGCCAGCCCGGCGCAGACGTCCAAGCCGCTCTTCAACACGATCACGAGCGAAGATTGGAAGCGTTCGCTCGCCTCGGCGCGGCAGCGACGAAAGTCGGAATCGGAGCGGATCCGGACGATACGCTCGTCCTCTGGGAAGACGACGAGCTGAGCCTGCTCACCGACGCGGACGAGCTCTGGCACGAGCTCGACGAGGCGGCGCGCGCGTTTCGCAAGACCCTGCCGATCGTGCCGCTGGAGGCCTTCGGATTTCCGGGCGACGACCACGAGGATCCGATGGGCGAGGGCAGTCCGTTTTTGCGTCGAATCGGCAGCGGGGTGGAGGCCAGCGCCTTCCAGTCGGTGCACGACGGCTCGATCTACAAGTTCTACCTGCCGCGCGAGGAGGGGCGCATCGGCGGCACGTTTTCGTTTTCGCGGGCGACTCCGGCCGACGGGCTGGACGCGCCGGCTTTGCACGCGGAGGCCTGTCTCGGCAGTTACCGCGACCTGCTGGAAAAACTCGCCCTCATCCTCGCGTTGGACGGCATGCCGACGGAGGTGGTCGGCGTGACGCCGGAGGGCGTGTTGGTCGCGAAACAGGTGCTCGGGGAACGTCTGCCCGAAGGGGAGGACGTGAGCGAGCTGTTGCCCGGCAGCCTGATTCCGATCCCGGCGCGGTTCCTGCGCGCGCACCGCGATCATCCGCGACTGGCTTTCGTGAAAGGGCGGCCGTGGTTCGTGGCCGACACGCACGCGAAGAATCTGGTGCGCGACACGAACGGGCGTCTGCGAGTGATCGATTTGCTGGCGGCCCCCTTTCCGAGCGAACTCGCGGCGCAGGATCCGCTGATGCACGACTGGCTCGCGCGGGTGGCGCTCGATCCGACGGCCGGCCTGTTGCAGGCCGCTCACGACGACGAGTTGTGACAAAAAAGCGGCGCCGGACGGGCGCCGCTTCGGGGGAGGCAAAACGAATTCCGGAGGGATCAGGGCGTGGTCGTCGCGGACGCGGCGGCGGTCTTGGCCTCGGTCTCCCCGGCCGCCTTCTTGGCGGCGGCGCCGGCCAGCTCCACGTCGTAGGCCGGGTATTTCTGATTTAGCTCGACGAGACGCTGCACATGGCGGCGGCCAGGGCGACGTTTTCCGCGGCGTCGGCGTGGCCGAGGGATGCGGAGACGACGAGAAGCGAGGAGGCGAGGCGGAGTCGAAGCGGACGGATGGGGTTCATGCCGCCCGCTTGCGCAAGCGAGCCGTCAACCGCATCAACCTGCGAGCCACGGCCGGCGTGTCGGGCGGCGCGACCCCGCGGTCGGACGGCCGGGCGACTCGCTCAACCGCGGCGGCGTCGGCAGGCGGCCCCGCCGAGCGCGATCAAGCCCGCGAGCGAAGCGAAGGCGGCGGGCTCGGGAATCTCGGTCGAGGGATAGGTGAAGTGGGAGATGATGGCCTGATTGGAGGCGAAGGAGGATTCGCCGGCGCTGATCACGATGCTGCGAAACTCGATGGTTTCCCCGGCGAAGGCGTCGAAGCTCAGCGTATAGATGCCGTCCGGATCGGTGAGGGTGTAGAGCGCGACGCCGGAGAGGAAAATTTCGGTGCCGGCGTAGTAGTCCCCGGCGCCGTTGTTCGCGATCTGGATGGTGAAGGTGCCGCTGCCGGTGACGGGCAGTTCGATGAAGAGGGTCGTTGCTCCTTCGGTGAAATCCGGCGAGCCGACGGTCGAGGCGCCGAGGGTGACGGAGCAGGGCGCGGCGGTGGTGTCGATGAAGCTGGTGCCGTCTTCGGAGGGGAAGAAGCCGGCCGACCAGCGGCCCAGTTGGGAGATTTCGGAATCGAAGGTGTAGTAGCCGGGAGGGGAGCCGGCGTCGACGAGGGCGAAATCACCCTCGAACGCGGCGCGGGCGGGGGTGACGAGGAGCGGGGTGGCGGCCAAGGCGGCGGCGAGAGCGGAGGTGGAAAAGCGCATGGGAATACGATTCCCCATTGAGGCGGGGCGCGTTTCCGCGTCGATGGCGCAGGAGGCGATGAACGCCGGTAATTTGTATCCGGTTATTCCCTACGACGCGCGGAGCCTCGCCGGACGTCCGTCTGGGGAGAAATCCGCCGGGGGGCGCGACGCCTCCGCGGGCCGGTCAGCGTTTCTCGGCGGCGGCGCCGCTCCACTTCAGTTTCGTGCGGACGATGGAGAAGTGGCTGTGGTCGCGGCGCTGGATGAGGCGCAGGCGCGGCTCGGCGAGGGTGATCTCGATGGGATCGGCGCCGGCGGGCGCGGGCAGGGTGCGGCCGTCGGCGGCGAGGACGAGGCCGTCGCTGGAGTCGGAGATGTTGCGCACGCGGAGGCGGACGCCGGCGCGGAAGATGATGGCGCGGTTGCTCAGGGTGTGCGGGCAGATGGGCGTCATCGCGAGGACCTCGGCGCCGGGGTGGACGAGCGGGCCGCCGGCGGAGAGGTTGTAGGCGGTGGAGCCGGTGGGCGTGCTGAAGATGAGGCCGTCGCAGAGGTAGTCGGTGACGAGTTCGTCGTCGGCGAAGACCTCGAGGCGGACGAGGCGCGAGTTGGCGGCGTCTTTGACGAGGAGGTCGTTGAGGGCGAGGACGGGCGGGACGTCGCCGACGCGGCAGGCGAGCAGGGCGCGTTCGGAGGTGCGAAAGTCGCCGGAGAGGAGGGTGGGCAGGCACTCGCGGGCCTCGTCGGCGGTGAAGGGCGTGAGGAAGCCGAGGGTGCCGCGGTTGACGCCGATGAGCGGGATGCCGGCCTGGGCGGCGGCGGGCGCGGCGCCGAGGAGGGTGCCGTCGCCGCCGATGACGCAGCAGGCGTCGACGTCGCGGAAGTGTTCGGGCGGGGTGGGGTAGTCGTGGCTGACACGCGTTTCCGCGCCGTGGGCGCGCGCGACGGCGACGAGGTCCTCGGCGAGCGCGCAGGCGCCGGGCTTTTGCGCGTTTACGACGAAGGCGAGGCGACGGATGGGCGTCATGGGCGGGGACAAGCGAGGAGAACCACGAAAGGCGTGAAAGACACGAAAGAAAGGCCGGGAGATGCGCGGAGACGGGCGCGGCGCTCAGGCGGATTTTTCGAGGCCGAGGAGGAACTCGCGGTTGCCGTCGGTGCCGGTGATGGGGCTGTCCATCGTGCCGACGAGGGCGGCTCCGGGGAGCTGGGCGAGGGCGAAGTCGCGGATCTCGGCGAGCACGCGTTCCTGCACGGCGGGATCGCGGATGACGCCCTGGCCCTTGTCGACCTCGGCCTTGCCGGCCTCGAACTGGGGTTTCACGAGCGCGACGAGCGTGCCGCCGGGGCGGAGGACGGGCCAGACGGCGGGCAGGACGTGGCGCAGCGAGATGAAGGAGAGGTCCATCACGATCGCGTCGTAGAGCGGGCGCGGGAGGATGGCGGGATCGAGGCGGCGGGCGTTGACCTGCTCGAGGTTGGTCACGCGCGGGTCGGCGAGGAGGCGGCCGTGTAGTTGCGCGCGCCCTACGTCGATGCAGGTGACGGAGGCGGCGCCGGCCTGGAGGGCGCAGTCGGTGAAGCCGCCGGTGGAGGCGCCGACGTCGAGCACGTGCGCGCCGCGCAGGTCGAGGCCGAAGCGGTCGAGCCAGCCCTGGAGTTTTTCACCGCCGCGGGAGACGAAGCGGCTGGTCTCGGCGAGGGAGAGCGGCAGGTCGACCGGGTATTCCTTGCCGGGTTTGTCGAGGCGCTCGGTGCCGGAGCGGACGAGTCCGGCCATGATGTAGGCCTTGGCCTTGGCGCGGGTGGGCGCGAGGCCGCGGACGACGAGCAGTTCGTCGAGGCGGAGTTTTTTGGCGGGATGGCTCAATAGACGAGGCGGGCGCGCGTGCGGCGGAGCGAGGGGTGGAGACCGTGTTTTCTCAGAGCACGCCGAGCGCGGCGAGGAAGGCGCGGGCGAGCACCATGTGGCCGGCGGGTTGCGGGTGAATACGATCCCAGGCGAGGCTCATCGGGTGAGTGTGCGCGAGGACCGCGTCGAAGGCGGCCTGCGTGTCGACGAATGTCGCGCCGTGCTTGGCGGCGAGGCGGCACACGATGGCGCCGTATTCGTCCATGCGCGCGCGCATGGAGTCGGCGCGGTTGGGCTCGATGAAGAAGGGCGTGGCGAGGATCAGGCGCTCGGGCGCGGCGAGTTGCGCGCGGGTGCGGGTGGCGAGGTCCTCGAGCGTGCGCTCGTATTCGTCGGGGAGGACGTGCGTCTCGGTGCGGAGCGGGGTGTCGAACTGGCGCCAGACGTCGTTTATGCCGATCATGATCGAGACGACGTCGGGTTTGAGATCGAGCACGTCGGTCTGCCAGCGGGCGGCGAGGTCGCGCACGGTGTTGCCGCCGGTGCCGCGGTTGAAGACGCGGACGCGATCCTGCGGGCGCGTGGCGAGGAGCCAGGACTGGACGAAGGAAACGTAGCCGCGGCCGAGACCGGCGCCGCCCCAGGGGGCGGCTTCGCCCATGGGCTCGCGGCCGGCGTCGGTGATGGAGTCGCCGATGAACAGGAGACGGGAATCGGGAGGCAGGATCATGGTGTGGCGGACAGGGAGCGAAGCGCGTATCCCGGTCGACGCAACGGCCATCCAGCGCCCTCGCGCGACTCCCGGTCGGATCGCTGGGAGGCGAGCGCGACCGCAATCGGGGCGTCAGTCAGTTTGCTGCACGTAGATATAAAGCAGCGCGGCCAACGCGGCGCCGATGCGGATGATGCGCGTGAACCGGCGGCGGACCTGGGGATCAATCTCGCCCGAGGCCTCCCAGAGGGTGAGGACTTGGCGGACATCGCGACCGAGGAGGCGTTTGAAGGGGAGCAGCAACACCGCCAAGGGGGCGCAGAGCAGGCGAAAGTTGAAGAGGAAGCGCCGGCAGTGGGCGGGGAGCTCGGAGGCGAGCGAGCGCACCAGCGAGGCGGTGAGTCCCGGGAAGCGCGTCTCGGTGCGGTTGAGCGAGGAGAGAAACAGTCCCCAGTCGCGGGTTTGGGAGGCTTTTTCGCCGAGGCGGGCGCCGACGTCCTCCTCGAAGTCGATGAAGCCGACGCGCTCGCCATCGAGGGTGATGTTGCGGGCCTGGGGGTTGCCGTGCCAGCCCTGCCGGCGGTGCAGGCGCAGCAGGCCCCAGGAGGCGACGAAACAGAGACGAAACGCGTCGGATCGGTTGGGGGCCCGGTAGAGCTCTTTTTCCAGAGTGGGCCCGATGTCCTCGAGCGCGATCCAGTCGTCGGCGCGGGCGATCACGTGCGGCACGCGCGCGCCGCGCTGACGCAGACGCTCGATGATGCGCACCTCCCGATCCAAAGCGGCGATGCCTTTGGCGCCGCCGGTGTAGCGCAGGACGCGGATCGGCACGAGCAGGGACAGAACCCGCTGGACGGGATGGAGGGGGCGGGACTTGCGGAGCACGGCGCGCTTTACCCAAAGACGTCGTCCGTCGTGGACGACGGGGGTGACGCGAGTTCTGCTTCGGGACAACGCCTCGCGAATCTGCGCGATCACTGCCGGAGGGCCGAACGCGCGTTCCTGATCGGATGGAGGGACGGCAGTCACACGAAACGACGAAAACAGGACCGCGCCATAGTCAACGACTTGTTCGTGCGTCCGTATTGGGTGAATAACTACAAGTTAGCGCGGGATTTTTTGTCTTTCCGGGCTCCAGCAGGTTGTGCGGCCGCCGATGGTGGCGCGGGCGAGCGGTTTTTTGGTGCGCGGGCAGAGTCCGCCGTCCTCCCAGCGGTGTTGGAAAAGCCAGCTCCCGGGCGGGTCGGGCCATTCGGGGGTGTCGGCCGCGCCGATGAGGCGGAGGGCCTGCGCGGCGACCCAGACGGTCTCGCGGTGGAGCTTTTTTATCTCGGCGGGCGAGAGGTCGCCGCAGCGGCGCGCGGGGTGGATGGCGGCGCGCCAGAGGATCTCGTCGGCCATCCAGTTGCCGACGCCGGGGAAGCGTTCCTGCATGAGGAGGACGGCCTTGACCGGCGCGCGGGCGCGGCGTCGCAGAAACTGGGATACGGCCTCGACGGTGAAGGCGGGCGAGGTGACGGCGGGGGCGATCCGCGTCCACCACTCGGGCGCGTCGGGGCCCTCGTGGAAGAGCACGAGGCCGAACATGCGGAAGTCGGAAAAGACGAGCGACCGGCCGGCCTCGTGTTGATCGAGGATGAGGTGATCGGGCTTGTGGTCGGGCAGGCCGGCGGGGCGGACGAGGAGCTCGCCCGTCATGCCGAGATGGATGCCGAGCCAGAGCCGCGCGCGGTCGCGGGCGGTGAGGCGGAAAAGGATCTGCTTGGCGGCGGCCTCGGAGGAGTCGAGACGCGCGCCGGGGAGGCGTTTGGCGAGCGCGGCGGGATCGCAGTCGCGCAGGACGCGCGAGCTCGGATGTAGTCGAACACCGGATACGCGGTGTCCGATGCCGGGATTCCAACGGCGGCGGATGTATTCGACCTCGGCGAGCTCGGGCATGGGGCGCTGCGCGGAATGGGCGATGTTCGGCGGCGAATGTCCGATGTCCTTTCAGGCGATTTCCCAGGCGTAGGGATGCGAGGAGAGGAGCTTGTGGCCGGTGTCGGTGAGCCAGGCGACGTCTTCGATGCGGCAGCCGCCGAGGCCGGGGTAGTAAAGGCCGGGTTCGACGGTGACGACGGCGCCGGTTTTGAGCGGCTCGTTGACCGGGGCGCTGACGCGCGGGGATTCGTGGACGGCGAGGCCGAGGCCGTGGCCGGTGCCGTGGAAGAAGCCGATCGCGCCCTTCGGGGTGGATTTGGTCGCGTAGCCGCGCGACTCGAAGATCTTCACGCACTCGGCGTGGACGGCGGAAGAGATGACGCCGCCGCGGAGGATTTTGCGGGCGGCTTTTTGCGCGGTGGCGACGGCGTCGACGAGAGCGCGCTGCTCGGCGGAGGCGCGGCCCTTCATGTAGGTGCGGGTCATGTCGCCGTGGTAGCCGGTGGCGGTGTGGCGCGGGAAGATGTCGACGATGATGAGCTCGTGCGGGCGGAGCGGGCCGGCGCCGCGGCAGTGCGGGTCGCAGGCCTGGTCGCCGCCGGCGACGATGGTGTCGAGGGCGAGGCCGCCGGCCTCGAGGCAGGCGATCTCGATGGCGAGGCGGACGCGTTCGGAGGTGAGCGGTTTGCCGTCGAGGACGAGTTTGCGGCCGGAGATTTTCGCGCGGCGGAGGAGGGCCTCGGCGGCGGCGAAACCGGCGGCGGCGACGCGGTTGCCGGCGCGGATGGCGGCGGCCTCGCGGGCGTCCTTGATCTCGCGTTCGGGGAGGACGGGACCGGTGGCGACGGTGACGTCGAGGTGGCGGGCGCGGAGGCGTTCGAGCAGGCCGGCGGGGAAATCCTCGGGCACGACGAAGCGCGGGATGCGCAGCTTGGTGGCGAGCAGGGCGATGATCTCGGCCGGACCGGGACGGAGCTCGGGGCGGGTCTTGCGCACCTCGGCCTGGAGCGGTTCGAGGGGGAGGATTTGGTCGAAGCCCGACTCCTTCAGCCCGCGGCCGAACTCGAGGGCGTTTAGCACGGCGATCTTTTTGCCGCGATGGCGGAAGGCGATGAAGGGGTCGTGGCACTCGAAGCGGCCGAAGTAGAGCAGGTCGCGGCTGGAGTGGGTGTCGGCGTAGAAAAGGAGCGCGGGTGTGTGCTTGGCGGGCATGAATCGAAGGAGGCGCAAAACAGGCGAAAAAGGAAGATGAGTTGTGCGGCGGGTTTCGGTCGCTAGGAGGAGAACATGGAATTGAACCGATGGATCCGGATCGCGGTGTCGACGGGTTTGCTGGCCCTTGCGGGCTGCGCGAAGGGCGAAGGTCAGGCCGCCGTGGCGCGGGCCGAGCCGAAGGTGGCGGTCGGCGCCGAGGCGAAAGGAGTGGACGCCTATTTTCCGCTCACGGTGGGCGGCAAGGCGTTGCGCGTGCAGATCGCCGTCACGCAGGACGAGCAGGCGCGCGGGTTGATGGGGCGGCGAGATCTGGGACCGGACGACGGCATGGTTTTCGTTTATCCGCTGCCGCGGCAGATGAGTTTCTGGATGCGCAACACGCCGACGCCCCTGGACATCGGTTTCTTCAAGGAGGACGGCACGCTCGGCGAGGTGTATGCGATGTATGCCTTCGACGAGACGCCGGTGCGTTCGGCCAGTCCGGACTACACGGTGGCGCTCGAGGTCAACCAAGGTTGGTTTGCAAAAAACGGGCTCAAGCCGGGCGTGAAGCTGGATTTGGCGCTGCTGGCGGACGCGTTGCGGGCACGGGGATTCCGGCCGGAACGTTACTCGGTGCGTCCGTGAGGGGGGGGCGCCTTCCGGCGTTTGACAGGATTCGGGCGCTCTTCTTTGGTCGCCTCCCCATGTCTACCTCCCTCGTCCGTCCCTTCGCCGCGTTGACCGCGGTGTTAGTCGCAGGTGTTTCCGCCCAGGCGGACACGCTGGAAACCAAGAGCGGCGCCCGTCTTGTGGGCACGGTGAAATCCGTCAGCGGCGGGACCATCGTGCTCGAAACCGACTACGCGGGGCCGATCACGGTCAAGCAGTCGGAAGTCGTGAAGATCGAGGTCGAGAAGCCGATCGTGGTTCGGCTGGCCGGCGGCACGACGATGGAGGGCACCTTGACGGCCACGCCGGATGGCAAGGTGGCGATCAACGGTCAGGACGGAACGATCACGACCACGGTCGACAAGGTCGCGACGACCTGGGCGCCGGGCGGCACCGATCCCGCGGTTTTGCAGCTGATGCGAAAGTGGAAGTATGAGGCTTCCTTCGACATCTCGGGCAAGACGGGCAACAGCGAGCAGCTCGGCTACGGCGGCGGCGTGAAGGCGACGCTGGCCGGCCCCCAGGACACCTTGGTCTTCTACTCGGACTTCGCCTACCAGCGCACGAACGGCGTGAAGTCGGAGGACCGTTTCCGCGTCGGCGTCGACTATTCGAGCTACCTTTCGGACCGGGTCACCTGGTATGTGCGCGACGAAGGCGGCTACGACAACGTGAAGGACATCGATTTCTACAACGTCGCGGCGACCGGTTTCGGTTACGATTTCATCCAGAACATGCCGAAGCAGAAGCTCACGGGCCGCGCGGGTTTCTCGTATCGGTTTGAAGACTACGGCACGGCGACGACGGACGACGTGCGCAGCGCGGGTCTCGATCTCGGGCTGGCGCATCATTACCGCTTCGAGAACGCGGTGATGAACAACTCGATCACCTACGTGCCGGCCTTCGAGGATTTCGCGAACTATCGCGTGATCCACGACTCGAACCTGGAGTTCCCCCTTTCGGGCAACTGGAAGTTCCGCGTGGGCGTGAACAACGACTACACCAGCCAGCCGACCCCGGGCGTCGAGAAGCTCGACACGACCTACTACGGCAAATTCGTGCTGAACTGGGAGTGAGCGACGACAGCACGATGCGTGGCGGACGGACCGCACGCGTCTGAAACCGATTCCACGCCCGCCGACTTTCTCGGCGGGCGTTTTTGTGCCTGCATGGCCCCGATGAGTCGCGCGGAGCAGACGAAAGCGAAAACGAAGGCGGGCGGAACGGTCGCGAGGCCTTGGCGCGTCGCGGTGTTTTCGGACACGCACGACCACGTGCCGGCGGGGCTGGCGGAGCGGATGGCCGAGGCGGACGAGCTTTGGCATCTGGGCGACGTGTGCGATCCGGCCGCGCTGGTGGAGTTCGAGTTGTTGCGACGGCCGCTGATCGTGGTGAGGGGCAACAACGACTGGACGGAGGCGTGGTCGCTGACACGGCGGCTGGAGCGAAACGGCCGGATTTTTCACCTCGAGCACATCGCGCCGCGTCGAGCGCCGGCGGGAGCGGAGTTTGTGCTCAGCGGGCACACCCATGTGCCGTCGGACGAAACGGACGCGACGGGTGTGCGTTGGCTGAATCCGGGTTGTGTCGCGCGGCCGAGGGCACGGGTGCGGAGCTTCGCCTGGTTGACGATCGCGCCGGACGGCGCCGTGACGTGGGAGCCGGTGGTGTTGTGAGCACGGTCCTGGAGTTGCTCGGGCCGATCTTCCTTCTCGTGGCGTTGGGGGCGGCGCTGCAGCGCGGCGGTTTTTTCCGCGCGGGCGTCGTGGCGGGGATGAACCGCCTGTGTTACTGGGTGGCTTTGCCGGCGCTGATCGTGGCGAGCCTCGCGCGCGGAGGCGCGGGCGCGGGGGCCGGTTGGGCGGGATGGGGAGGACGCGAGCTGTTCGTGATGGCGGGGACGACGTTGGCGGTGGCGGCGCTGGGGTGGCTGGTCGCGGGCGCCTTGAAGTTGCATTGGACGGAGCGCGGCACGTTCACGCAGGCGTTTTTCCGCGGGAACCTCGCTTTCGTGGGATTGCCGATCCTGCTCAAGGCGCCGGGCGTGGACGCGGCGGCGTTGATGCTGCTGCTCGCGCCGATGATGGTGCTCTACAACGTGCTGGCGGTGGCGGCGCTGGTGGCGAGCCGACATGGGCTGGGGGGGGCGGCCTTGCGTCCTTTGGCGGGGGAGTGGCTGCGCAATCCGATCATCTGGGCGAGCGCCGTCGGCGGCGTGGCCTACACACAGGGTTGGGTGTTGCCCGGCGCGCTCGGGGAAGCGGTGTCGATGCTGGGCAAGATGGCGGTCCCCCTGGCGCTGGTCACGATTGGCGCGGTGTTGGTGGATTTGCCGACCGGGGCCTGGCGAGGCGCGACTTGGGTGGCGGTGGCCGGCAAGGTGGTGGTGTCGCCGCTGCTGGGCTGGGGGCTGGCGGTGTGGTTGGGAATCGACGGATCGGACCGGTTGATGTTGCTGGTGGGGCTGGCCTGTCCGACGGCGGTGGTATCCTACACGATGGCGCGGGAGATGGGCGGCGAGGAGGCCTTGGCGGCGCAAGCGGTCGTGGTGAGCACGATCGCGTCGGCCGGGGTGCTGGCCTTGATTTTGGCGCTGGCGTAAGCGCGAGTCGGCGGTTGCGTGTCGATGGACGGCCGGGCAGAGTCCGGCCGCTTTCCCCAATTATGAAAACCACCTCTGCATGGATGATGGCGCTGGCGGCCTGTGCGCTTGCGACGAGCGGATGCGCGACGAAACGCGACGGGAGAATCGTCAACACGCGTCAACCGGGACCGGCGATCGGCACGGCGGTGGGCACGGCCGCGGGGGCGGTGGCGGGCAACGCGGCCGGCGCCGTGGTCGGAGCGGGCGAGGGTTTCGCGGGAGCGACCGCCTCGGCGTTCAACGGCGACCGTCGTGTGGTGCGCACGTGGCGAACGGAGACGACGACGGATGGCCGCGTGATCCAGGTGCCGGTGGAGATCGAAGTGGACGAATACGGCCGCCCGATCGGGGGGAAGTGAGGGAGGTCGGGATGGGCCGCCCCTGTGGCGACCTTTTTTGTTGCCCGACGAATTTCGGGGAAACCCCGAACAACAAAGAAGCCCCGCCATGATCGGCGGGGCTTCTTGTTGTTAAGCCAGTTGCGGAGAGGCTTTAGTTGCCGCCACCCGCGCGGCGGGGGTCTGGGCATCGTCCTCGTTGGACCAGGCGGAGGCGCCGTAGGGAGCGTGCATGTAGCAAGCTGAAAGCGAGGTAAGGGCGGCCAAGGACAGCGCGGCAAAGAATTTCATGGTTCGGACAAAAGGGCGGGGGAATGCATAGACGAAGGGACTCGGCTTTTGGCGTGGAACAGATACGTCGGGAAAACGGGCGCTTTCCCCCATGTGGTTTGGCCCGGGATTGCGCTCTCGGATTGCAAAGAAACGCGGCGACCTGCTTTTCCTGCGCGGATGAAGCGCAAAATCCAAGCGGGCTTGCTGGCGGCGGGATTGGTCGTGATCGGCGCGGCGTTTTGGTGGCTGGAGTCCTCCACCCGGCCACCCGAGGGCGAGACGCCCGGTCCGCTCACCCTGCTCACGATTCCAAGTGGCGGATCGGAGTCCGTGCGGCCGTCCGACTTGGTCGCGACTCCTGGAGATTTCACGTCCGCCGGGGGGATCGAGGAATCATCGACACCGGTGGCGGCTGATGCGAAAGACATTCCCACGGCCGGCGATATTCTGGCGGAACCGGACGAGGATTATCCACGGGTCGCCCGGAAGCTTCTCGCCTTGGCGATGAATCCGCGCGCCCCGATGGAGGAGCGCGAAGAGGCGCTGGCGCACGCGCTTAATCTTTCCGCCGGCAACGAGGCGGAACTGCTCACCCCCGCGATCAAGAATCCGGCGCTTCCCGATTCGTTCGCCGAAACGATTCTCGCCGAGGCGCTCAACCGGCCGCTGGCTTATCAGGCGGATCTGTATCTCGCCGCTTTGGCCGTCCGCAAATCGCCCGAAATGCAGGCGATGATCCGGGAGCATCTGGCTTTCTTGACCGATGGCGAGGATCGGGGGCCGAACCCCGCCGACTGGGAGGCGGAGATCAAGGCCGCGAAGGCGTCCTGGCCGGAGTGAGGCCCCGCCGCCCTGACCACGGCGCGTTCCTCGCCGCGGAGATTCCGATTAGTTTTCCGCCGCGGCCGTCGGCACGGCGTCCCGTGTTTCCATGACGGCGGAGGTGGGCGAGGTGGCGTGCGAGTTCCGGCACGTGTTCCCCGTCGAAGGTGCCGGCGAGGAGGCAAATCCTCGCCGGCGCCTCCGCTTCGTTCGCGATCAACGGAGGCAAGGCGGCTGCTTGGTCGTCGGCGGGCTCGGGCTCCCGGTGCGGCGTGTCATGCGGGAGGCGGTGCGACGATCGGCGTCATCGCGACGGGCGCCGCGACGGCGGGGCGCACGACGGGTGGCGGGACGGTGGACGGCGCCACGGGGCGTAAGGCGCTGAATCCGATCATGGCGCCGGTCAACATGACCAAGACGACGAGCAGCAGGGCGTAGCGCTTCATTTTTCAGATGACGGCGCCCGTGCGGCGGTGGCTGCGGCAAAGTGGGCGACGAGGAAAATTGACGGCGTTGGTCGATTCTTGGGCGTTTACCCGGGCACCTGCTTTCGCCTCGCTGGTCGGATGCACCGCATGAACCGTTTTCGCTTAGCCGGCATACCGGTGTTGGTCCTGCTCGTCGCGGCCGTCTCACCGGCCTTGTCGACGCCCGGCCACGCGTCGGGGACACGCGACGCCGCGGCCGTTTCCGGCGGGGGAACCGCCTCGGCCGTCGAGGAGTTGCGCGGAATCGTCGCCCGGCAGAGGGCGGCGCTCTCCGAGGCGAAGACGAAAAACGACGCCGTCGAACTCGAGGATCTGCGTCCGCGGTTGCAGCGCGTGATCGACGACTACGAGAAGCTGTTGGCCAAGCATCCGGATTTCGCGGCCGGCTGGGCCGCCTACGGTCTCTACCTTTGCGATCCGCTTGTCGAAGATCGCAAAGCCGCGCTCGCCTTGTTGCTCAAGGCCAACGCCCTCGACGGCGAGCTTCCCGTGGTGAAAAACCAGATCGGCGTCATCCTCGCCGAGGACGGGCGCGCGATCGACGCGCTCAACTATTTCCTCGCCGCCGTCGATCTCGCGCCGACCGAGCCGCTCTACCATTTCCAGATCGGTCTCCTTCTCTCGGAAGGGCGTGCGGATTTCCTCAAGTCGAAGGCGTGGACGGCCGACGGCTTGGACAAGGCCATGCTCGACGCATTCGCCCGCGCGGTCGCGCTCGCGCCCGATCGCACCGACTTCGCCTATCGAGCCGCGGAATCCTACTACGATCTCGCCGAGCCTCGCTGGGATGAGGCCTATCGCGCGTGGACCGCGCTCGAGGAACGCCTGTCCGGCCGGCTGGAGACGCAGACGGTGCGTCTGCATCGTGCGCGCGTGCTTTGGAAAGAAGGCCTGGCCGGCGACGCGCGCGAACTGATCGCGACCGTCGACGCTCCCGAACTGGCGAGCCAGAAGGCGAAGCTGCTGGCGGAGTTCGCCGCCGAGGACGCGAAGGACGCCGGCGAAGCGAAGGTAAGTTTCCCGCCGCCCTCCGAGGCGCCCGCGACCGGGAAATAAAAACTGGCCGCGTGGTCGCGCCGGCCCACTTTGCGATTTCTTCTTACCGATGTCCCGTTGGCTGCATTTTCTTGATCGCGTCGCCCGGCCGCTCGCCGTGCCCCATGTGTTTTCCACGATCGTCGCGGGGCAGGTGTTTTTCTATCTGGTCAGCCTGCTCGGGCTTTTCGACGAAACGAGCCTTTGGTTCGCGTGGAGCGCGGTCTTCGCCGGCGAGTGGTGGCGATTGCTGACGTTCGTCGTGGCGCCGCCCGCCATCCACTGGGTGTGGTTCGCCTTCGCGGTCATGTTCGTCTATTCGCTGGGCTCGGCGCTCGAGCAGGAGTGGGGCGCGGGGCTGTTCAACCTCTTCCTGCTGCTGGGCGCGGTCTTCACCCTTGCGGCGGCCTTGTTGACGCCCGACCGGGTGGTGGGCAGCGGCTTCATCGCCGGATCGATCTTCCTGGCATTCGCCTACCTCAACCCGAATCACGTTTTCCACCTGTATCTGATCCTGCCGGTGAAGGCCAAGTGGCTCGCCGCGGTCACGCTGTTTTTCTACACCTATTCCTTCGCCACCGGAGGCATGGCCACGAAGGTCGCGGTCGTCGCGGCGCTGGGCAACTGCCTCGTGTTTCTCGGGCCGCAGCTGATCAACGATATCCGCGGAGGACGCCGGCAACTCGCCTATCGCGCCAAACAGCGCGCCGCGCGCCGTGCGGAGGCCGAGGCCGGACCGCGCCATGTTTGCGTCGTATGCGGCAAGAACAGCGACACGCATCCGCAGGAGGATTTCCGCTATCGGGCCGACGATCGTTGTTATTGCTCGGAGCATCTGCGCGTGCCGCTTGCCTCCGCTCCCGTGGAGCCTCCCCGGTGAAAACCTCGAAATCGAAAAACGCGGAGAAGTCCGTCGCGCGCGGAGCCTCGCCGAAACCGGTGACCGGTCTTGCCTCGCTGCCGCCCACCTCGCAGCTCGCCACGCTCGGCGCGTGGATGGAGTTCGCGGAGGAGGTTTACGCGCGCGGGCGTCTCGCGCTCGGCCAGGTGACGGACAACGCGCACGACGAGGCGCTCTACCTCTTCCTCCGCACGCTCGGCTGGCCGCTGGACAGCGACGAATCGGTGCTCACGAAACCGCTCGCCCCCGCGCAACGCATCGCGCTCCGCGAGGTCCTGCACGCGCGCGCCGTGAAACGCGTGCCCGCCGCCTACCTCACGAAGGAGGCCTGGCTGGGCGGCCTGCGTTTTCACGTCGACGAACGCGTGATCATCCCGCGCAGCTATTTCGTGGAACTCATCCCGCACCTGCGCGAGTTGCTGCCCGAGGATGCCGTCGTGCGCCGCGCGGTCGACGTGTGCACGGGTTCCGGCTGCCTCGCGATCCTGCTCGCGGAGCATTACTCCGAGGCGCGCGTCGACGGGCTCGATCTCTCGCCCGCCGCGCTGGAGGTCGCCGCGATCAACGTGAAGGCGCATTCGGCGAAGGGCGGCCCCGGCCGGCGCGTGAGATTGCATAAAAGCGACGTGTTCGACGCGCTGCCGCCGCCGGCGCGTCCGGAGGAGGGCTACGATCTCATCATCAGCAATCCGCCCTACGAACCGAGCGCGCACGTGGACAACCAGGACCCGGAGTTCGCCGCCGAACCGCGCATGGCGCACGACGGCGGGGCGGACGGGCTGGTGATCGTGCGAAAGCTCCTGCGCCAGGCGAGCGAGCGCATCACGCCGCACGGCGTCGCGGCGGTGGAGATCGGCGGCCTGCGCAAGGCGGTGAACCGCGAGTTCGCCGCGCTCGAACCCGAGTGGCTCGCCACCGAGGATGGCAGCGACTGCGTGTTTTTCGTGCGCGGGGAAAAGCTGCGCGCGTGGCGGGCTCAAGGTCGCGCGAGATAGCCGTCAAAAGGCGCAAGAAGCGACAAGGGGCGATGGCCCCGCCTCGAACACGTGGGTTTTGGCCGGAGGCCGTTGCTCCGGCGCGTCTTCCTGAAAGTCGCCTGTATTTTCCCCGGGCCGGACGCGCGGGGCGGCCTATCGCGAGAGCTGATAGAGCGCGTAGCCGGCGAAGAGGTTGGGACAAAAACGCGAGGTCGTCCTCCAGTCTCCGCGCAGGTGTGCGCGGCGGACGATCTTGTAGCCGGCGACGGCGCAAAAGGCCTCGAAATCGGCGATCGTCGCGGGATTGGCCGGACGGCTTTCGTGCCAGGGAGCGGGGTAGACGGGGTTCTGCGGCTTGCGGCCGAGGAGGAGCGCGGCGTATCGATTTTTCCAATACCCGTGGTTCGCGAAGCCGACCGTCACGTGACGGCCGACGCGCAGCGCCTCGGCGATCACCGCCGCGGGGTCCGGCACCTCCTCGAGCGTGCGCGAGCAGATGACGTGGTCGAAATGTTCGTCCGGCAGGGCGCGCATGTAGCCGAGCATGTCGCCCTGGTAGGCGGCGAGGCCGCGGCGCACGCAGGAGGAGATCTTGTTGAAGTCGAGATCGACGCCGAAGGCTCGGGCTTTGCGCGTCTGGGCGAGAAATTCGAGCAGCACGCCGCGTCCGCAGCCGAGATCGAGCACGCGCGAGCCCGGCTCGATCCAGTCGGCGAGGATCTGCATGTCGACGGTGCGCTTGGCGACGGGGACGGACATCGGGGCGTTGGAGCAGGGAGAGAGGCGAGTGGAGGAGGGAAGGGGCTAGGAGATGGAGCGAGGTGGCGCCGGTGGCAAGCGGCGGAGAAATTGCGCGGAATCGTGAAAACGCGCGCGTTGGCGACCAGGGCTTGCGCGGCGGCGGAGGATGTCGGTTTTTCGGGGCGTTTTTCTCCCTCGATTTTTCGCCATGACCACCGACGAAGCACTCCGGCTTATCCGTTCACGCATCGAACGCATGGACGCCCTCTATGGGCGGCCCGTGTTCGACGAGTGGGCGCTGCTCGGCATGGATGCGGAGGGGGTGGCGGCGATCCTGGGTTACGCGGGGCCTCGGGCGCAGAGTTTTGCGGACGACTTGCCGGTGGATGCCGCGGCGCTGCGCGCGGCGCAGGCAAAGCATGATTACGGCGTGGGCGATTTCGAGTTCGTGCACGAAGAGGCGGGGCCGGGATTGGACGCGTTTTTGCGCGCGGGACCGGCGGCGTATCTCGTGTGCAACCACACGGGCAAGGCGATGGCCGACATCCGGCGTGATCCGCGTTGGCGGCAGGCGCAGGTCGCGTGGTTCGATCTCGCCGAGAAATTCAGGGCCGACCCGGTGGTGGTATAGTTCGCAGGGCGGCGATGCCCTGCGGCGGAAACGTCCCGTCGGTTTGCCGCAGGCGCCAGCGAGGCGGGATTGGTCGGCGGGGTGGAGCGCTGGTCGCGCGCGCTGACAGGCGGGAGACCGGGATGCTCAGAGCAGGTCGGCGGCGAGTTCGGCGAGCTTGCTGCGTTCGCCTTTGGTCAGCTTCACGTGCGCGGCGAGGGGCTGGCCTTTCATGCGGTCGTGGCAGTAGACGAGGCCGTTGCTGCGCGAGTCGACGTAGGGATTGTCGATCTGGGCGGGGTCGCCGATGAGCACGATCTTCGATCCTTCGCTGATGCGGGTGATGACGGTCTTCACCTCGTGCGGCGTGAGCTGCTGGGCTTCGTCGAGGATGAAGAAACGGCGCGCGATGGAGCGTCCGCGGATGAAGGCGAGGGCCTCGATCTCCACGAGGCCGCTCTTGATGAGGCGCTCGTAGGGTTTCATCGGCGCGGCGGGGCCGATGTTGGCCGGAAGCGGGGCGTTGCCGCTGGAGAGCGCGGCCTGCGACATGGCGAGGGCGGAGGCGCTTTTGTGTTTTTTCTTGGAGACCTTTTTCGCGGCGAACTGCGGATCTTTGGGCGGCTTGGAGGGGATGAGCACCTCGAGCGCGTCGAAGTAGGGCTGAAGCCAGGGTTTCATCTTCTCCTCCATGGTGCCGGGGAGGAAGCCGATGTCCTTGCCGAGCGCCATGACGGGGCGGGAAATGGAGACGCCGTCGTAACGCGAGTGTTCGTCGTGCGTCTGGTGGAGCGCGCAGCCGATGGAGAGGAGGGTCTTGCCGGTGCCGGCTTTCCCGAAGCAGGTGACGAGCGTGATCGAGTCGTCGAGCAGCGCGTCCATGAAAAACTGCTGTTCGAGGTTGCGGCCGCGGATGTTGATGCCGCCCGGCGCCTTGATCCAGTCGGGGATGTTCAGGCGGCAGACGCGGCCCTCGCCGTAGTAGCGCGCGGGCATGGTCTTGCCCTCGGTGGAGCGGAGCAGGACGTATTCGTTGAGGGTGAGGGTGCGCGCGGTCTCGTCGTCGAGGGTGAACTCGCCTTCGGAGCAGAAGCGCTGGAGTTCGTAGATGGTGACCTCGATCTCGCGATAGTCGCCGTCATCGTCGACGGCGGCGACCTTGTCGTTGAGGTAGTCCTGGGCCTCGAGACCGACGGCGCGGGCCTTGAGGGCGACGTTGACGTCCTTGGTGACGAGGATCGTCGGCGGCGGGTAGCAGGATTTCACATACAGGGCCGCGGCGATGATGCGGTTGTCCTTCTTGCCGAGGTCGGGAAGGATGGCGCGGAAGGCGACCATCTGGGGCGGCTCGCGGCCGGGGTCGGCGAGCCAGGGGTTGATGATGACGGAGAGGGTGCCGCCGTTGTCGAGCTTCACGCCCTCGTGCATGGAGCGCGAGTCGGGCAGGAGCTCGGAGAGGATGCGGTGCACGCGGCGGGCGTTGCGGCCGCGCTCGGTGGACTGCTCCGTCTTGATGGCGTCGAGTTCCTCGAGCACCTCGACGGGGATGGCGAGGTTGTTGTCCTCGAACTTGAAGATCGACTGGGGGTCGTGAAGGAGGACATTCGTGTCGAGGACGAAGGTCTTCGCCTTTGCGGTTACCTTAAGCCGAGGTTTCAGACCGACCGAACCGGTAATGGATTCCATTAGGTGGTGGATAACTTGTGAACAACCCTGTCCGCGCGAGGCGGGTTGTCGATGCCGGAGTGAGAGGAAATGCGAGGAGACACGCGAAATTTACCGCGTTCATGCACGGGCCGTGCCAGCCGCCGGGTTTGACGGGGGAAGGTTTCGGTGGCGGATGAAGTGGCGGGGCCCGATGCATCGGTGGGGTGCGTTATGCACCGCGAGCTCGAGGCGAAGGACAGGGGTTTCAGCGTGGATCGAGGTTGCCCGGGGCCGCGGTTTTGACCGGAGGCGGAGCCCAGAGGCGGACGAGAAGTTCGGCGAGGTTGCGCATGCTGGTGCGCGCGAGTCCCTCGCGCCGGGCGGTGCTGCGGAAGGGTTCGGCGACGCCCGCGCGCTCGACGTAATAGCGCCAGAGTTCCGCTTCGAGCGTGAAGGTCGCCGCGTGGGTGTCGACGGCCCGCGCGGCCTCGCGTTTCACGACACCTTCCCAATGACGGCGTTCGTCGGGCTGGGCTTGGAGGTAGTCGTAGACCATCTGTTCGGTGCGGTTGAGGCTCATGGACGAGAGGCGGTGGAGGGAAGGGGACTGTAACGCGGGAAAGACGGGTAAAAGCTCGGGGAAAAGCAGGAAGCGAAGGTGAGGGAAAAAGCGAGGACCGGGCCGGGCTTCGCAACTTTTGCTCCGTTTTACGGGTCCTCCCTGCTAGTTCCCCTTTATGTCGAAGTTCAAAGAACAAGCTCCGGCCATCGTTGCCACCGCGCTCGTCATGGGTGCTTTGCTCGGCGGATACGCCTACTATGTGAACGTCAAAGTGCTCCCCGTGCAGCGTCGCGCGATGGAGGAGATGCGGTTGGCCCATGCCGCCGATCTCGAGCGGACGGCGACGGAAACCCAGCGGCAAATCTCGGAGCTCAACCAACTCCTCAAGGACACGATCTCCGCGCGGTCCGGAGGCGTGTTCCAGAGCGAGGAGGAGGCCAGGGCGGCCGAGGAAACGAAAGTCGCCGAGCTCGCCGAGGCCGTCGCCCGGCGCTTGCAGCCTTACAACCCGCTTCCCAAGACGCCCGAGGAGGCCGAGCGGATGCAGAACGCCCAGATCGACAAGGTCTCCGACCGCCTCTCCGAGCGCATCCAGCCGATCCTCGCCGAGATCGCGGGAGATCAGAATCTCACCCGCGAGTCGATCAACCGCTACGCCGATCAGATTTCGCAGCAGATCACCGGGGTGCTCGCCGGCGAACTCGCCCGCAACGAGCGACTCGGCACCCAGGTGCAGCTTACCCAAAGCCTCGCGCAGGAATCCGTGGCGCTTTCCTCCGAACTCACGGCCCTCTACCTCAGCTCCATCAAGGACCAGGGCGTGATCAACCGACTCCTGCTGCTCCCGGCCAACATCGTCCGTGACGCCTCCCGCTTTCAGCTTCTGAACAACGACGAGCGGCGGGAGAAGGAAGCCGATCTCACCAAGCGTCTTCGCGACCTCCAACATCGGCTCGACGCCGCCCGGACCGCCACCGACGCCACCGTGGGCAATATCCCGGCCGCGCCCGCCGAACCCGCTCCGGGGGAGGTCGTCGTCGAGCCCTCCGGCGGCGCCGCCGGTTCCTCCCTTTCTTCCGCCTCCCCCCGTTTCGCGCCCACGCGCCCCGATTCCACGCGGTGAAACGTTTTTTTCGGACGCGCCGAAACTCGCCGATTTTTGACGCGCGGCGCGCCGTTTCCGGCCGACCGGGCGGCTGTAGTGAGGTTTTGGTTACGCAGGTTTCAGAGGGGAAACCGCACCGGGTTTTCCCCCAGGTTTTTGGCAACGAAAAAAAGCGAAAACTTATGCCCCGATCGGCGGTGAATAACTTGTCGGAAACTTGCCCTTGAAAGGCCTCGCCGGGTCCTAGTTACTCCGCCCCCATCCAGAACCCCGGCCTTCACCGCCGCGCTCTTTTCCACACCCCAGCTTCCGCTCCGTCTCGGTTCGTCCTCTGAGAGATTTCCATCTCACAAGAAGTCAAAGACTTGTGATATCGGCTTCCCGGCTGTTCTCCGGGCGTCGTTCCCCCTCTTTCTCTCGTCGGCGCGTCGTGGTCCGTGGGCTTGGCCGGGAGGTGATGAAAATGGCGGTTGTTGGTCAGTTGTGAATAAGCCTACCAGATCCTCCCTTCCGCCACGTATTCCATGCCCGTCGCCGCCGCCAGCACCACCAACCTCTGGGACTCCGCCAAGGCCGACCTTCGCGGCCTCTTCCCCGAGGACGTGTTCAAGCTCTGGTTTGATCCCATCGTCTGCCTGGAGGTTGGCTCCGATCAGCTGGTGCTTGGTGTTCCCAACGACTTCGCCGCGATCTGGATTCACGACAATTACATGGATCTGATCCTTCAGCGGCTGCGCCTCACCGCCGGTCGCGATATCAAGGTCGTCCTGCGTAAAGCCGACACCGCTTCCGCCGCGGCCAACGGCGTCGAGTCCGAACCTGTCCGGCCCCGCCCCGTCGCGCCTCGCCGGACCTCGCGCGCCACCGAGGAGCGCGCGCCGCGTCACGCCTCCCTTTCTCCCCGCAACACCTTCGAAAACTTCGTCGTCGGGTCCAACAACCAGATGGCCGCCGCCGCCGCGCGCGCCGTCGCCGACGCTCCCGGCCAGTCCTACAATCCGCTTTTCCTCTACGGCGACACCGGCCTTGGCAAAACCCACCTGATGCACGCCATCGGGCACGCCATCCTCGCGCGCCGCCCCGACGCCCGCATCGCCTACCTCTCGGCCGAGACCTTCACCAACGATTTCATCCAGGCGATCCAGGAGAACGCCCTGACGAAGTTCCGTCAGCGCTACCGTCACGTCGACGTCCTGCTCATCGACGACATCCAGTTTCTCGCCGGCAAGGAGCGCTCCCAGGAGGAGTTTTTCCACACCTTCAACGACCTCCACGGCGCGGGAAAACAGATCGTCCTCTCCAGCGATCGGCGCGCCTCCGAGATCGAGAAGCTCGAAGCCCGCCTCGTCTCCCGCTTCGAATGGGGCCTCCCCGCGGACATTCAGCCGCCCGACTTCGAGACCCGCCTCGCCATTCTCCGCACCAAGGCCGCCGCCATGAAGTGCGAGCTGCCCGCGCCCGTCGCCGCCTTCATCGCACAAAATATCTCGCGCAACATCCGTCGCCTCGAGGGCGCCCTGATCAAGGTCGTCTCCTACGCCCAGCTCAGCGGCAAGCCCATCGATCTGCCCGCCGCCGAGATGCTCCTCAAGGACGTCCTCATGGAGCAGGCGCAGAACCAGCTCACCATCGAGGTCATCCAGAAGCGCGTCGCCGACCATTTCCAGATCCGGCACAGCGACATGACGAGCAAGCGCCGCCCCAACAACATCGCCATTCCCCGCCAGATCGCGATGTATCTGACGCGCAATCTCATCCCCAAGCATTCGCTCCAGGAGATCGGCGACGCCTTCGGGGGCCGCGACCACGGCACCGTCATCCACGCCTGCAAGGCCGTGGACAACATGCTCGCCCACGACGCCCACATGCGGGGGCAGATCGAGTTCCTCCGCGCCCAGCTCAGCCGCTGAGCGGGCGGGCGCGCGAGCGCGTCTTCGTTTATGATTTGGGGTGGATGATTTGTGATCGGGCGGAGCCATGCGCGTCGCTCCCTTGCCAATCGTAAATCCTGGATCATAAATCCAAATTCCCATGTCTCTTACGCCCGAACAAAAAGCCGCAGTCTCCTCCTGGATCGCCGCCGGCGACAACCTCTCCGCCGTCCAGAAAAAGCTCCGCGAGCAGTTCCAGGTGTCGATGACCTACATGGACGTCCGCTTCCTTGTGGATGACCTCAACCTCACGTTGAAGGACCCGACCCCCAAGGCGGACCCGAGCGATGTCACCAATGCCAAAGTTCCGCCCGCCGCCGCGCCGGCGCCGGAAAAGAAGGGCCTGCTCGACAAGGCGAAGGAAAAACTCGGTCTCGGCGGCAAGTCCGAGGCCGCGGCTGACGCCGCCGATCTTCCCGCCGAAGAGACCGACGAAGAATTTCCGCCCGCCGCGGGCAACGTCACCGTCGACGTCGACCACGTCACCCTCATCCCCGGAGCGATCGCCAGCGGCTCGGTGACTTTCAGCGACGGGGTGACCGGCAAGTGGATCGTCGACCAATACGGCCGCCCCGGCTTCACCGAGATCAGCCAGCCCGGCTACCGTCCGAGCAAGGAAGACGCCCAAGCCTTCATGCAGGAGCTCGATGCCGCGCTCCGGCAGAAGGGCTTCTGATGCTATTTCGCATTCCGTCCTATCAAACCCCGCAGGACGGCGATCATTGTAGGCCAGACCACCGGTCTGGCGGCCCGACCGGTGTTGGGCCTACATCGCCGCGGAGTTTGGATACGTTTGAATGCGAAAGGGTATGACGCCCCCCCTCCCGCCGCGCGCTGGGTGAATCGGTTCGACACACGATGCCCACGATGACTCGCGCCTTTGCGATCTTGGTCGTGGCCTTTTGCCTTTGGGGCATCGGCCCGCTCATGCGCTGGCTCTATCCGGGACCGCTGTCCTTGTGGGATGTCACGCCGGTCGCGCAGCGTGCCCCCAAGTTCATTGAACCTCCGCGAGGACCGATCCCATATCCCACCGGCGTTTTCGTGACGGCGCGGTGCGATCGCACGAGTTTTTTCCTCGGCGAAAATCCGGTCGTCCAACTCACGGTCGCCAATCGCGGCATCATGCCATTCTGGGTGTTCGAAGGCGGCGACTATCGCGGCGGCACACGTTCGTGGCGCTTCAAGATCGTCGTGCGCGACGAGCAGGGCCGCGCCCTGCCCGATCCCATGCCGGAGCAACGGATGATGGGGGGCATGGGCGGATACCATTTTCTGCGCCCCGGCCAGAGCCACGTCTATTCGGCGCTGCTCTCGCGTTATGCCATGGTCGATCGGCCCGGAACCTACGAGGTCGAGGTGTGCCACGATCTCGGCAGCAAAACCATCCTGAGACCCGGCCGCATGTCACCCGCCGTCCGGTTTTCGATCACCTTCGATGCTCCGACTCCCGAACAGGCTCGCGAGATCGCCGCGCGCGCCGGCGGCCTGAAGTGGCCGCAGTCCGCGAGCCGGAGCGAGGAGATGGGCGAGTATGCGAACCTGCGGTTTCCCGTTTATCTGCCCTTCATCGAGGAGGCGCTTCGCCACGGCGAAGCCGACGCGGTGTTGGCCTTCGGGCACATGCGGGGAACGGTCGCGACCGAACGGCTCGCGGCTTGGGCCGGCGACGCCGACACGTCGGAGGCGATTCGTTCCGGCGCCTTGCTCATGCTTGCGGCGCGCGCGCCGCTTGTGCGGTCGAACTGGCGTTCCGTTCACGTGGTGATTGCGCCGGCGATCTTACGAGAGGGCGCTTGGAGCGAAGAGGCGCGTCGCGCGGCTCTGCCCGTGGCGCGGGAGCGTGTGGACAAAGGTTTTGCGCTCGAGGGGGAGACGGTTTCCGCGGCGGCGGTCTTGTTGGGCGCGCTCGGCGAGGTCGGCGACGGAGAGCGCCTGCTTGCGCTATGGCGTGAGCTGATGGCCAAACATCGGCAATCCGCGGGCAAGGGAGTCGGCGCCGCGTGGGGGCCCTCGGGCTACAGTCTCGCGGTCGCCTTGGAAGAGTTGCGCGGCCGAGGCTGGGCGCCGCCCGCCCTTGGCGAGGACGAGGGAGATGCCCACCTCTGGATTTCTTTTGCGTGGAGTGAGAAGCATCGCGGAGCCGTTTCCGCCGAGGTCAGGTCGGTTCTGTCGACCTTGCGCGAACATCGCGACGCCCGCGTGCGATCACAGGCGGTGGAGCTGCTGCAATCGCCCGCGTCCACGATGTGATTACGGTCCGTGGCGTCGACGGCTGAGGGACCGTCGCACCTCCGGATCTCGACGCCCTTAGTCGTGCTTTTCGCGGACAGGTTCGTCGTGTCCGGACATCGACTGGGGCGCTCCGGTTGTCGTCGGAGAAAGCCAAGCGCACGACACCGCGAGCGCGCCGACGGTGATCCCGCGCAGCCGGCCGGGCAAGGGCGGGCCTTGCATTTCGCCGACGGGCGACACGGCTTCGGCGGTGGAGAAGGACGTGGCCGCCTCCGTGAGGGGCGTTTGCGGAATCTGTCGGCGGATGCGCTCCAGCTGGCGGCGTTTGCTCCAGCGGTTGGCCGCGGGGCACCACGCCTTCAACGGGATGAAGGTCGAGCTGCCGATACCGTCGACGAGCACGAAGCGTTCGCCGTGAGTCTCGTCCCAGGCCAGGACGATGTTCTCCGCGGAAAAATCGCCGATGACCACGTGGCTCGCCTCAAAGTCGTGTGCGAAGCGCTCGTAGGCCTCGCGCACCCGCGCATCGCAGCGCCCCGCGCGAATCAAGGCGCCGAGCGTCGGGGCGATCTCGCCGTCGCGATCGCGCAGCGCCTCGGTCACGAAACCGAGCCCGAGGTCTGTGTCCTCGAAGCCGTAAATCTTTTGCACGAAGGACGGGCGACGGCCTTCGCGGGCGACGACGGCGAGATACTCCTCCACCTCGCGCTGCACGGCGATGAACTGCCGGGCGCGCCGCCAGCGTTTATACCACGCCGAGCCCTTCCCCCAGCGGCGCTCGATGACTTCAGGGCGGATAATCTTCACCAGCCGCCCGGGCTGGTCGGGATGCAGGTAAACCCGTCGCAGTGTCCCCGTGAAAATCGGATTTAGCCGGGAGAGCTGGAGGACAGGTGACACGAAAAAACGTTCAAAAAAAGTTAAGGGGCGGTCAAGAAGCCTTCCCTTAGCATTTTTTGCCCCGCGGGAAACGGTTTTGACGCCTTGTTGGCCTTACTTTGGGGAGGGGCGCCAGGCTTCCATCAGGCGCCACACCAGTTCGGATCGAAGGTTTTCCGTCATGAGGAGGGTGATGCCCTGGTCGATGCCGATGACGTCGTCCGCGACCCAGCCGGTGTGCGGGTTGAACGCGTCCGCGAAGCCGTAGGGGCCGTAAATTTTGTCGCCCCAGCGCGTATGCATCTCGCGGAGCGCCGCGATGCAATCCGCCGGCACGAAGGGCAGCGAACCCGCCGCCGCGCAGGGCACCACGGTGCCGTCGATGCGCGGATCGACCTCGCCCGGCCGCACGGGCGGGCCGCCCCAGTCGACGTAGCCCGCGGCGCTGTCGGACGAGGTGAGGCCCCAGACGTTTTCGCCGTAGTGAGGGAAACGCGTGGCGAGCTCCTGGCAAAACCGCTTCTGCGCGCGCGTGGCGGAACAGGCCTGCGCGAAAAAGTTCACCCCGCTCACCGCGTCGCGATGCGCGCGCCAATCGAGCCAGGCCTGTGGAAACTGGTGCACGAAGAGCGGCGGGTGATGGAGGAATCGCTCGCCCGCGTAGTCGACGAAGGGCTCGCGCCGCCACGCCCGCCACACCTCGGTCGGCACGCGCCGCGTGGCGTCGTGCGAGGCGAACCAGGTCATCGCGTAGTGCTCGGAAAATCGGTCCCAGCTCCAGGGCAGGAAACCGCCCTCGGCCTCGGGCTTCGCGCCGTGACGGATACGGTTTTCCGGATCGAGCATCCAGGGCCAGTCGACGCGCGCCTCGATCGCCTGCGCGAGCTCGGCGACCACGCCGCCGAAATAGACGGCGGCGGAGAACGCGCCGAAGACGAGCAGCGCGGTGTCGATGCTCGAGGCCTCGCAGCGGCCGGCGCGCTGCGCCGCGCGCGTGTCGAGGAAGTGGTGGAAGAAGCCGTGGTCGTGCGAGGCGTCGCGCCAGAGCGTGCGCAACACGCGCTCGGCGCAGGCGCGACACTCCGCGCGAGATTCCCAGCCGCGCTCCGCGCCGATCACGAGAGCGGTGAGCCCGAAACCCGTCGCGGCCACGCTCGCGACGTCGCCGGGTTTGGAAGCGTCGGCCTTGGCGCGATCGGGGATCAGGCCCGTGTGCGGATGCGCCGCGTCGAAAAAGTAGCGGAAGGCGCGCCGCGAAAGGTCGTCGAGAAAGGCGTCGTCGGTCATGGTTGTTGGCCCACGGAACACACGGAAGACACGGAAATCCAGCGGAGGAAAGGGCCCACGAAACACACGAAAAGACACGAAAGCGGAGGGTTCGGATGCCTTTTCTTTTCGTGTCCTTTCGTGTGTTTCGTGGGCAAAATGGTTTGGATCCTTTCCGTGTCTTCCGTGTGTTCCGTGGGCTGATCTTTTTCGTCAGCCGAGCAGCGCCTTCAAGCCGGCCTCGTCGAGGATGGTCACGCCGAGGGCCCTGGCCTTGTCGAGTTTCGAGCCGGCCTCCTCGCCGGCGACGACGTAGTGGGTTTTCCCCGACACGCTGCCGCTCACCTTGCCTCCGGCGGCCTCGATGAGCGCCTTGGCTTCGTCGCGCGTGAGCGTGGGCAGCGTGCCGGTGAGCACGAAGGTTTTTCCCGCGAGCGCGCCCTGCGCGGCGGCGGTGGCGAGGCGCGTGGCCTTCGGCGCGATGCCGAGCTCGGCGAGACGCCTGAGCGCGTGACGGCCGCGTTCGCTCGCGAAGAAGGCGACGGTGTTGCGCGCGGCCTCGTAACCGATTTTGTCCGCGCCCGGCGTGCGTTCGCGGATCGCCTCCAGCTCGGCGAGCTCGCCGGCGAGAGCGGCGTGGCGCGCGGCGCGTTCGGTTCGCTCGTCCTCGTCCTTCGGCGGATTGAGCCGCGAGCGCGGGCTGATGCGTGCCATCTCCTCGGCGACGTCGGCGAGGCGTGCGAGACGCGGAAGCAGTTCGGAGCTGGCCACGGCCTCGAGCGTGCCGTGCGCCGCGGCGATATCCTGCGCGGTGGCGCCGCCGACGTCGCGGATCTGGAGCGCGAGCAACCAGCGGTCGAGCGGCAACGTGCGGGCGCGCGCGATGGCCTCGACGATCTTGGTGGCGTTTTTCACGCCGAGCATGCGCGGCGCCTCGGGCGTGCCGAGGTTGAGCGCGCCGAGTTTCTCCGGCTCGAGCGCGAAGAGATCGAAGACGTCGCGCACCGCGCCGCTTTTCACCAGCGCCTCGGCCACGACGCCGCCGAGGCTCTCGATGTCGAGGACCTTGCGGTCGGCGACGTAGTCGAGACGCGTGACGAGCTGCGCGGGGCAGTCGGCGTTGGGGCAACGGATCGCGACTTCGCCCTCGACGCGCACGACGGGCGTCGAGCAGACGGGGCAGGCGGTCGGGAAAACGTAGGGCGCGCACCCGGGCGGGCGCTTGGCGAGGTTGACCGCGACGACGACAGGGATGATCTCGCCGGCCTTCTCGACGAGCACGGCGTCGCCGACGCGGATGTCCTTGCGCGCGATCTCGTCGGCGTTGTGCAGCGTGGCGCGCGCGACGGTGGTGCCGGCGAGCTGCACGGGTTCGAGCTCGGCGACGGGCGTGAGCACGCCGGTGCGTCCGACCTGGATGGTGATGTCGCGCAAGCGCGTCTCGGCCTGCTCGGGGGCGAACTTGTAGGCGCAGGCCCAGCGCGGGGAGAGTTTGCGCGCGCTCTGGCCTTCGCCGCGGTGGCCGGCGCGCGCCTGGAGCGCGAAGTCGTCGAGTTTCACGACGGCGCCGTCGGTCGCGTAGGGCAGGGTCTTGCGGACCTCGTCGAGGCGGCGGATGGCGGCGACGACCTCCTCGACGCCGTGCGCATGGGTGAGGTGTTCGAGCGTGGGCAGCCCCCAGGCGACGAGCTGCTCGTGCCACGCGCGCTGGGAGGCGCAGGCGAGCGGGGGCTCGCAGGCGCCGAGCCCGTAGAGGACGATCTCGAGGCGGCGCGACTTGACCAGGTTGACGTCGAGCAGCTTGAGCGTGCCGGCGGCGAGATTGCGCGGGTTGGCGTAGGGCTCGCGACCGGCCTCCGTCTCCACGGAGTTGATACGCGCGAATTCCTCGAAGCGGAGAAACACCTCGCCGCGGATCTCGATGAGATCGGGGAAAACGGCGGGCGCGGCGGCGGACTCCTCGGCGGCGGAGAAAAGATCGTCGGCGGGCGCGGCGCGTTTCGCGGGCGCGGGCGGGCGCTTCAGCTCGTGCGGGAGATTCGCGATGGTTTTGACGTTGGCCGTGACGTCGTCGCCCTCTTCGCCGTCGCCGCGGGTGACGGCGCGCACGAGCCGGCCCTTTTCGTAGGTGAGCGAGATGGAGGCGCCGTCGATCTTGGGCTCTACGGAGTAGTCGAGGTTTTCCCGGCCGAAGAGGCGGGCGAGGCGGGCGCAGAATTCGCGCAGCTCGGTCTCGTCGTAGGTGTTGTCGAGCGTGGTCATCGCCTGGCGATGTCTCACGCGGGCGAAGCCTTCGCTGCGGTCGTCGCCGACGCGTTGGGTGGGCGAGGCGGCGCCGAGCGCGGCGGCCTCGGCGGGGTAGGCGGCCTCGAGGTCGGCGAGCTCGCGCTTGAGCTTGTCGTAGTCGAAGTCGGTGATGAGCGGCCGCGCCTCGCGGTAGTAGCGCTCGTCGTGGGCGGCGATTTCGGCGCGGAGAGCGGCGATGCGGGCGGAGGCTTCGGCGGACGTCATCGGTGGATCGATCAGGCGGCGGATGCGGTCTGTGCGTCTGCGGAGGCGGCGTCGGTGGCGAGAGGTGCGGCGACGTTCGTCGTCGCGGGGACGGCGCGGCGGAGCCGGAGCGGAAACTCGAGGAGGCGGCGATACCAGGGCCAGAAGGCGTAGAGCGTCACCGCGGTGGCGGCCCCGAGGGTGTCGGCCATCCAGTCGGCGAATTCGACCGAGCGACCGGGGGTGAAGCTTTGGCGGAATTCGTCGCAGATGCCGAAGATCGAGCCGAGGAGGATCGCGTGGCGGAAGCGGCGCACGCCGGGGCTGCGGGCGATGAGCGTGGCAAGCAGGCCGAAGACGCCGAAGTGGGCGATCTTGTCGAAATTGACGACCGAGGGGGCGGCGACTTCCCCGCGTCCCGAGGCGATAACCACCGTGGCGGCGAGCGCCAGCGGGTAGAGCCAGCGAAGCTTGGAGACGTGAGATTGGGCGGGAGAGGTGGGCATCGGGCCGTTTGACCGCGGCTAGAGCAAAAGGACCCGCGGTAAACCACAAGTTTGCAGGCGGGGAAAGCGTCGCGGGAACTCGGCGGAGACCGGATACGAAAAAACCACCGAAGAGTCGGTGGTTTAAGGGAAATGGTCGGGCTGGTGAGATTCGAAACAATCGAACCACCTAAGCAAAACGCTGAGCGGCAATCGGATATCCGGACCGCCACCATGCCGCATGCACAAAACTCCGATTCCCTCGACTCGTTGCGTCAGCAACTGACGGAAGCGGACCACAAGCGCCGCGAACTCCTCGTTGCGTTGTTTCTCCAGTATCCGGGCGACGCGCGCCCGATCATCGAAACCCTATTCCACGAAGCGGGACGGCAGACCTTGGACAAGGTCGAGGTGCTGTTGTCCTTCGATCTCCACCACGACGACGCGCAATCGTGATGCGCTCGCGTTTTGGTTCGGTATGGCGCCGGTCTGAGCCAGCGCGGCCGCAAGGCCGCGGGCTCAGGCGTGGCGAAAGCAATCCGCCCGGCGAGGATTGCGGAGTGCCTCCCCGTTTGAGGGGGAGGCCGGAGCTTCGCCGGGGGCTTGTCGGATTGCGGGAGGGGCTCCCCGAAGGCGGAGCCGTAGGGGCGGGGGGGAGAGGGCGACGAAAGCGCCCCATTCGCGAGGGGAGGCCCGACACACCATGAGGGCCAAAAGAGAAACCCCCGGCAGCGTTGGCGCGCTACCGGGGGCAAAAAAAGAAGCACCGATTAAGAGCCTCAAGGAGTCTCAGGCTGTCACGTGCTGTCGCGGCGTCAAGGCGGAGCGCAGCGGGACGGGTGACGAACGGGAAGAGACGGACGCAGCCGGACGGGCGGGCGTGATGCGCGGCGGAGCCGCGCGCACGCCGCCCGGCGGCGTGTCCGGCCTTCCTTGTCTAAATAGTAACAACTGCACCAAACCCCTTCCTCCGGGGGCTCGTCGGACCGCCTTCGCCCTGGCTGAAAACGTGCGACTTCTGGCCGAGCGCTTCGGCCTCGAACGCCTCGGGTTTCTCACTCTCACCTTTCGGGATCACGTGACTGATATTCGGGAGGCGCAAAGGCGCTTCCACAGCTTGCGGACGCATGTTCTGGCGGAGCGTTATCCGGCCTCCATCGCGGTCGTCGAACGCATGAAGTCGGGCCGCATTCATTTCCATCTGCTCGTCGTCTGTCCGCACGACATTCGGACCGGCTTCGACTTCGTTGCTGTCGCGGCTGGAGATTACTCCTCGGCGAACGAGTGGTTGCGGAAGGAGTGGGCGTTTTGGCGAGTGACCGCGCCCAACTTTGGCTTTGGGCGGACGGAGCTGCTGCCGATCAAGTCCACGGCCGAAGGCATCGCCAAGTATGTCGGCAAGTATATCGCGAAGCATCTCGACGCCCGACGCCCGGAGGACAAGGGCGCGCGCTTGGTGCGTTACACGCTCTCGGCCCGGCAAGTGACGGCAAACTTCGCTTGGGTGTCGCCCTTGGCGAAGGAGTGGAGAACCAAAACCGGCGAGCTGGCTGCGGCGGTTGGCGCGAAGGATACCACAGAGCTTGCGCAGAAACTCGGGACGAAGCGTTGGGCCTACTACATGCGCGACAACTTTCTCGAATCCACGCCCGAGGAGTGGGCCGAACTGTGCGCGCTCCTCGCTCGTGAGCATGGCGGGACGTTCAAGCCCCGCGTGGTTGAGTTTCGCATTGGCGGCGTGGTCGTCGCGCGGGTGACGCGGCCGCATCCGTTTTCTTCTGTATCAAAGAACCAAATACAAACATGCAACACCATCACCATAGCACGTCCGGCCCCGGTCCCTTTGACGCCGCCATCGAGCGAAGGCATGAGGCTCTTGGCGACGCCTTCATCGCTGCATGTCTCGACGCCGGAATTGAGGCCTGCGCTGTCATGTGGATTACCGAGCGAATCGGTGCCCAACCTCGAGCCCTGCTCTTCCTCGGCATAGGAAAGCCGGAGCCTGTGATTGCCCCGACTGACTGCGCCCTTGTCGCGGCATGTGTGCGTCGATTGGTGAATTTTCAGAGGGCAGCTCGCGGGAATTGATTGAAGTAGAAAAAAGTTGCATGGAATCACCTGTAGTCATTTTTAGTCACGCAATGAAGAAGGCCAAACCAGTGCAAAAAGAAGTGGTCCGTGCCACCTTTAGCTTTCACGGCGCGGAGCTGCGGCAGATTCGGGAGGTTCGCGACATGCTCAGCCTCAACAGTGAACTTGATGCTGCCCGTTATCTCATGCAGCGAGGTCTAGAGGTGTTGACGCCGGTTCTGACAAGTCGCCGGACCCAAACGGAAATGGCCGCAAAGGTGGCTCCGGAAGCTCTCGTTCAAGCGATGATTGGCAGCGGCGTGTTCAACGAGGAGCAGAATGCAAAGGCGGAAAAGTTGGTTCAGGAGCTAAAGCAATGAATCACCCTGTGACTCCCCGCGTCGTTCTTCCCCGCGCCCTCACGCTCGACCAAGTGGGCGAAATGCTGACGTGCGACCGGCGCACGATTCAGCGCGAGATTCAGCGCGGCAACCTCAAGGCGTTCCGCGTGGGCTCTCTTGTCCGTGTCACGCTTGCCGAGGTCGAGCGGTATATCGGCGCACGTTCCACAGCGAAGGTCTGACATGCCTGTTCACGTCTTTCGCCCCACGTCTCGCGGCCGTAAGTCGAAATTTTATTCGGCCCGATTTACGCTCTCGGATTGGCCTCGGCCTCGTGTGGTGGCGTTGCGGATGACGCAGAAGGACGTTGCAGAGGAAAAGGCGCGGCTGATGTTGCGGGACTTCGAACGGGAGGCTGTAGGGTTCCAGCCACTACAGGCGGCGAGGAAGGCCGCACGAACGCCTCTTGCGCTGCATTTGACGGCTTTTCTGGATGATGTGAAGGCGAGGGGCAGGGCGCCGGCTACGCTTAAGGTTTATGGCGTTGTTTTGCGTGGGCTCTGCAAGGCGTGTAAGTGGGGGACGGCCGCAGACGTCTCGGCTGCGAGCTTCGAGGCGTGGCGGAAGTCGGAGGACGTTAGCCCGAAGTATGCAAACAACGCTCTCGGCTACGCCCGGACCTTCTTTGCGTGGATGGTGAAGCGTCGGCTTCTCGCGGCGGACCCTCTGGCTGGCGTCGAGAAAATCAAGATTCGCGAGGATCGGGGGAAGCGTTACGCGCCGAGCCTCGATCAACTGCGCGCGCTCCTTTCGCTTACCCCGGCGCACCGAGCCACCGTCTATTTGGTGGCGATCTACACCGGCTTGCGGCGCTTCGAGCTGAATGGGCTGACGTGGGGCGACTTCGATCTCGACGGGGCTGCTCCCTCTGTGCGGGTGGCTGGCTCCATTTCGAAGAATGCCAGGACAACGACGCTGCCACTTCGTCCGGAGGTTGTGCAGGCGCTGCGGGCCTATCGGCCGGACAATGCGCAGCCGTTTGAGTGGGTGTTTCGCAATCGAGTCCCGAACATGCGGACTTTTCGCCGGGATCTCAAAACGGCCGGCATCGCTCCTGTGGATGGCTACGGGCGCAAATTCGATTTCCACGCGCTCCGGACGACCCTTGGCACGTTGCTGTCAGCGTCTGGCGCGAAGCCTCGGGACGCGATGGAGTTGATGCGGCATAGCGAAATGAAGCTGACCATGAAGACCTACATGGACACTTCGCACCTGCCACTTGCGGCAACGATGGCCGCGCTCCCCTCTCTCGCTCTCCCGGAAAAGCATACACAAAAGCATGACTCAAAACCCGTCATTTCGGGTCAAAACGAGGTCTCTGCTGTCTCGCGTAGTCCTGCGCTTGTCTCCGGAATAGTTTCCGTAAGTGTCTCGTCCTGTCGCGGTCTGGCGATTTCTGACTCCCCGGGCGGGGAGGGGGAAATGGTCGGGCTGGTGAGATTCGAACTCACGACCTCTTGCACCCCATGCAAGCGCGCTACCAGGCTACGCTACAGCCCGAAAAACTGAAAGGAGGGTCAGAAAGCCGTTCGGCGCCGCGAAGAGCAAGCGGTTTTTTGCGGGGCTCGCCCCGCCTCCCTACCGCCCACGCTCGGCACCCTCGAGTGGGGGCCGCGATCGGCCACCGGGTGGGGAGCGGGGCGGCCCAGCCGGGCGACGTGATGCGTGGCGGAGCCTAGCGGCGGGGCTTGAGCGTGCGGGTGGTGTTTCCCGGGCGCCAGATGCCCTCGATCATCACGGTCTTCGGATTGCGGGGGATGCCGCGTTCGTGCTGTCGGATGCCGGCGACGATGAGGTCGATGGCCGCCGCGCCGATTTGCCGCGAGTTTTGGTCCATGCCGCTGATCGGGCCCATCTCGGGCGTGAGGTCGAGGCTGGCGTAGCCCACGTCCTGCGGCACGCGGGCTCCGCATCGTTCCAACCAGTCGATCAAGGGGCGGTCGATGCCGAGGACGACGTCGGGGCGGTGTTTCCCGAACCATTTGGCGAAGGTCTCGAAGGTCCAGGTCTTGGTGATCAGGGGCGGCACGGCGTCGGGGACGTCCGCGAGATCCTGCGCGCACAAAAATCCCGCGCGCCAGTGGTGCCCGGTCCGCTCGTCCTGCTGGGCCTCGATGGCGAGGCCGGGACGGCGGTAGCCGAGTTTGCGGAGGCGGCGGCAGGCCTCCATGACCACGTAGGCGTGGTGCGCGCAACTGCGATGCAACAGCGGGCTGCGCAGGGAGAAGGCGATGGCGGCGGCGGAAAAGCGTTTCCACTCGAGCCGCATGTCGAAAAAGCCGGGGGCGCCGAGGATGGGGAAAATGAGCACGCCCTCGATGCCACGCGTCCAGAGGATCTGGCTGAGGCGTTTCTCCGTCATGCCGTCCTCGTGGAGGCGAAACTCCTCGGTCTTGTAGCCGAGCTGCTCGGCCCGCGCGCGGGCGCCCTCGTAGTAGGCGCGATGCGTGGGCAGGTCCTCCCAGGAGCGACCGTCGCGTTCGTTGGTGACGATGGCCAGGGTCTCCTCGCTGTGCGTGCGGGTCGCGGTGCGGAGTCGCGCCATCAGGTCCGCGACCACGGGGTCGGCCCGATGCCCGAGGCGGCGCGCCGCGGCCTGAACGCGTTTCCGTGTCGCCGGCGGGATGGACGGATGGTCGCGCAGCGCGAGCGAGACCGCCATGCGGGACAGTCCGGTCTTCTCGGCGATCGCGCGGAGCGGGACGCGTTTCTCTGGGGGCATAAGAATGGACTTTACGTAAAATGAAGCATCGCTGGAGTCGAGCCCGGAGGATCGGTTGACTGTCGCCGTTCAAGCGGATGCCCGTCGTCCGTTTATCCTTTCTCCCCGCTCCCCCAAGAAAACCCAGCCAAGCCCGTCCCTTCGCCTCGTGGCGTCCGGTCGCAAGGCGCGTGTCGACGTTCCCCATGCCCCGTTCCCCGTCCCCAGGTCCTCTCCCGCGCCGTCGCGACGACGGCTTCACGTTGATCGAGTTGCTGACGGTCATTGCGATCGTCGGCGTGCTTGCCGCGATCCTCGTGCCTGTGGTCGGCACCGCGCGAGCGTCGGCGAGAAACGCGGGGTGCCTGAGCGTGCTCCGCCAATACGGCGTGGCCTTCAATCTCTTCGCGGCGGAGAACCGCAACACCTTCCCCTCCGGCGCGACCGACTCGAAGTGGTATGCGTCGCTCGCCCCCTACATGGGCGCGAAGACCGGTCCCGCGCAGTCGCGCGCGGGCACCTGCCCCGAGCTGCTCTGGCGATTCGACGACTACGCGGGCTATTTCACCGGCTCGGTCGAGCGGGAGGACCGCCGCGGCTATCAATACAACCGATATCTCAACCGCGGCGGAACCAATCCGCCCCTGAGGATCAGCTCGCTGGCCAACCCGTCGCGCACCCTGGTGCTCTGGGAGGGAGTGGGCGTGGGCGACAACAGCCGGCATGTCTCGGGCTACCCGGGCGGCTCCTACTATTATCCGAAATATCGGCACGGCGGAAAAATGAACCTGCTCATGGTCTCGGGCGAGGTGGTCACCCGGCGCGGCGCCCACAAGCCCGACGAAAACGAGACCGACGCGTCGCTGCCCTACGAACAGGGTGGCATCAACTGGGGCAAGGCCGGCGAGCCTTTCTTCACCCAATAAATGTCGACCGTCCGTTTCCGCGCGGAGGGTCCGCCGCCCGGCGGCCGTCCCTTCGTATTCATCATGTCGCTACATCGTTTTCTCGCCCGCCGGCCGGTGGTGTTGTCGGTCGTCGGGTTTTGCGTCGCGCTGTCGCTGCGCGCGGAGCCGCTCGATCACGTGTCGGCCTATTCGCTGGAGATCGGCCCGGAGGGGCCGCGGCCGGGCTATTTTCCCGTGGGCCTGCGGGGCGGCGGGCTGGCGGGTCTGCCGCACAAGGTCGTCCACGCCGGCTTCAATGTCTGGCAGGTGCAGCCGGACAACTCCGGCTTCACGTCGGGCGCGCCCTTCCGCGACGAGGGCGAGCCCGAGGGCGAGCTGCACGCGCGGTATGGCTATTTCTACTACACCCAGGCGCGGGCGATGCTGGCTTTGCGTCGCGGCTCCGCGAAGCCGCCCGGTCAGCTCGGCGACTACCATTTCCCTCCCTTCATCCAGGAAGACGGCACGCCGGCGAAGCGCGGCGCGCCCATGCTCAACATCTTCGATCCGAGCGCGCGCCGCTACTTCACCGACTACATGACCGGGCTCGCCTCGTCCTCGTGGGGACAAAAACCCGTGGGCGCACCGACGCTCTTCTGGGGCATGGACAACGAGTGGGAGGGACGCCTCGACCATTCGCCCGAGGCGCGCGCGGCCTACGTGGAGTGGCTCCGCACGCGTTTCTCCGGTCTAGACGACATCAACCGCACCTGGGGCACGCGCTTCGAGTCCTTCGAGGCGATCCGCGACTCCGCCCTGCCGAAGACCGACGAATTCGCCACGCGTCCGGGCGAGTTCCTGAGCTGGCACACTTTTCACGCCGAGAGCTTCACCAACTTGCTCGCGGACGCCGCGCAGGCGCTCCACTCCGCCGACCCGCATCGCCGGCCCGTGCGCTACAAGAGCACGCAGCAGACGATCGAGTATCCGTTCGTGAAGCGCGCGAAGCGTTTCGATCACGTCCTCTTCGGCGAGCGGGCCCGCGCCTTCGGCGGCGGCGTGCTCGCGGTCAACATGTATGGCGCGGGCGACCGCCAGTCCTACGAGACCAGCTACATCGCCAACATCGCCCGCTCGCTCGACGAACCGCGCGCCTTCCACGGCGTGATGTGCCCCGAGATCAACAACCACTCCGGCCCCGGCCACCAGTGGGGCGCGACCTACTGGCGTGTGCTCTCCAACGGCCTCAAGGCGGCCAATTTCTTCACCGTCGGCTACGAGGGCGCGACCGGCGACTACGCCACCTTCGGACATTTCGGCCCCGACGGCCGCGCGCGCGACAAGATGTTCTACGCCGCGCGCTGGGCCCACATGGTCCATCGCACCGAGCGTCTGTGGACCGAGGCCGTTCCGGCGCCCGGCGTGCCCCGCGTCGCCATGCTCCTGCCCCGCCGCGACGTCGTCCTCGCCGAGCGCACCGACCGGCGTGTCTCGAAGTGGGCCTACCCGATGAACCACCGCGTCATGGTTTACGGCTGGCTGCGCGAGCGCGGATACTGGGTCGACGTGATCCCCGAGACGAAGCTCGACGCCGGGTATCTGAAAAAGAACTACAAGGCTCTCGTGCTGATCGGCGCCGAGCATCTGGCGGAAAAGGAGTCCGCCGCCGTCGCCGACTACGTGAAGGCGGGCGGTATGTTGCTCGCCGACGAACGCGCCGGACATTTCGACGAGCTGCACCGTGAGCGCCGTTCGCTCGAGCCCGTGCTCGGCGTGGAGTTCGGCCGCTACGACCGCGCGGCCCGTCGCACGCTCGGGCAGGGCGAGTTGCGCGGCGTGCGCGTCACCGGCGAATTGGAGGTGGTTCCGAAAGGCGCGAAGGTTGTGCTCCAGGCCGGCGGGCGTGCGCTGGTGACGACCCACACGTGGGGGAAGGGCCGCGCGATCCACCTCGCTTTCCAGACCGGCGATCTTCGCGAGGACCCGAACCTCCCGGTCGAGGTGTCCACCTTCCGCGCCTCCGGCAGCAACGAGACCGCCGACACCGGCGACGCCAGCGCGCCGCGTCGTGGCGGTGCGATCGGCCGCTGGCTCTCGGGCCTGCTCACGAAGGCCGGCGTCGCCCCGGCCTACCGCGTCGCCGGCGTTTCGCCCGAGGAGGCGACGATCCTGCGCGTGGAGCAGCCCATGGTCGACACGCGCGGCAACCTCGTGCTGACCGCCGCGGTCCGCGGCGCCGCCGATCCCGGCGAGCGGGTGCCCGCCTTCGCGCTCGAGTTGCCACTGCCCGGCGGTCCGTGGCGTCACGCCGCCTGGGGCGCCGCGGAGGACGCCGACCTGCGTCCGATCGAGGTCAAGCCCGTCGGCGAAGGCGACCTGCACCGGTTGCGCCTGCCCGGCGTGGAGACCGCCGGCGTCTTGTATCTTTTCAAGGACCACCCGCCGCTCGTCGGCATCCCGCGCATCGAGACGCCGGACCGGGCGATCGACGGCCACGCCGCGAAGGTTCGCCCTGCGACGGCCTTCCCCGTGCGGATGCGGCTGGTCAATCCCTCGCCCGCGACGGTCCCGGCCGGCACGTTGCGCCTCGCCGCGCTCGAAGGCTGGAACGTCGTCCCCGCGAACATCGACACGCCGGCCCTCGCCGCGGGCGAGAGCGTCGAGCGCGTCTTCACCGTCACGCCCGCCGCCGCCGAGCGACTCGCGCCCAACTGGCTCTATCCGCTGGTGGGACGCTGGTCCGTCGACGGCGAGGATCGCGCGATCGGCGCGGCCAACGTCGAGGTGCACCTCGATTGATCCGCCCTCGCTTCGCCGCGATTCCGCAACGCGCTCCTGCGATCCTTCACCATGATTTCCACCGCACGTTTTCTCCCGCTCGCGCTCGCCGTTTGCCTCCTTTCCCTCTCCGCGAGTCTGCGCGCCGCGTCGGAGACGCTTTTGCGCGAGACCTTCGACTCGGGAGTCTCTTCCGCCTGGCGGACGGTGAACGCCGTGCCCACGCTCGTGCATGAAGCGAGTTCGCCTCCCTCCGGACTCGACGGCAACGGCCTTCGCCATCGCCGCACCAATCGCATCGGCACGGACGGGCTTCATTGCGTGAACTTCGCGCCCACCACGCTCGCACCCGGCGACTCGCTGACATTGAGCTTCGATCTTCGCGGCGTGAGCTACGCTCGTAATCAAGGCAACCACCTCGTCTTCGGTTTTCTCCAAGGGGGCGGCGTCTCGCCGGCCTCGCCGGAGGGCGCGACCGGTTACGCCGCCACCCTGCGCATGGACGGGCGGGATGGAGTGCGTGGACGGCTCCACACGTTCCGCGCGCTCGATCTCTCCGGTGTTTCGCCGGGCGAGCTCGGCACGCTCGGCGACGAGAAGGGGGAGACGCGACGCGGCGGCCTGCCATTCCATCTGAACGACAACAATCTCTCCGACCGCTTCCGCTTCAGCCTCACCGTGACCCGTCTGCCGGAGGGGGATCTGCGGCTCGACGCCGCCTTCCTCAACCACAGCCGTCAACGCTCCTTTGGCGTTGTCCGCGCGATCACGCTCGCCGACTCGCAACGTGCCGGCGGGGACGCCGCCTACACCTTCGACGGCATCGCCATCGGCTTTCGGCGAGCCGGCTCGGAGGACTCGGTCTTCGATCTGGACAACATCGAGGTGACACGCGCGCCCCGGCGTTGAGTTGAAGCCGGTGAAGCCCGACCGACGACCGTGACGATCCATTTACGTAAAGTGCCCGCGCCATCGCGCCGCCCGGTCCGCACCGACAACCTGTTTTCCCTCCCCAATTCCCCCACATGAGCACCCAGACTTCCCGCTTCGTTTCCCTCCTCCTCGCGTCCGCCGTTCTCGCCCCGGCGCTCCACGCCGCGTCGGTCGAACTCTTCAACGAAACATTCACGGACGGGACCACGACCGGCTGGTCCACGACCCGTGGCGCAATCTCCATCATCAACAGCAACGCATTGGGGGGGAACGCCCTGAAGTTTTCCAGCGGCAGCGGCGCCTCCGACACCGCCCGCACCGCCTATGCGGCCATCGCCGCCACGACGCTGGAGCACGCGGGGGACGTCCTCACCCTGTCCTTCGATTTCAAAGGCCTCGTCTACGCCAACAACAACGGAAACCGGGTGAGCTTCGGCTTCTCCAACTCCGGAGGCTCCGGAGACATCAACGACCATCTCGCCTACGTCGGCCTTCTCCGCGACGATCTGCGCACCGATCGCTCGCCGGCCTACAGCCAGATCCTCGCGCTGGACGAAGGTCTCGATTTCACGAAGGACAACTTCGCGGCCAAGAGCCTCACCACCACCGTCACCAAGGGCACCCAGTTTTATCTCAACGGCGTGGACGACGGGCTGAGCACCACCGGAAATATCGGCGACGTCTTCCACTTCAGCTTCTCCATCGCGCGGTTGGAGAATGGCGGCCTGCTGCTCAACCAGACCTTCACCAACACCGCCACGCATGCGTCCTTCTCCTCCTCGGCGACCGTCGAGGCCGACGACGTCTTAACCTACACCTTCGACACCTTGACGATCGGACACTACCGCGTGGGTGCTGACTTCGCCGTGGACAACGTCGTCGTCAGCCTGACGTCCGCCATCCCCGAGCCGGGCGCGGCGGCCGCGCTCGCCGCGGCGGCGGCGCTGGGCTTCGCGGTTTCGCGTCGCCGAGCCCGCGCCGGCTCGCGATGAGGTTTAGAGCAGGCCCGCGACCCAGAGGCAGCCCTGCACGGTGAGCCGACGGGCGGCGGGGAATTTTTCAAACTCCTCCGGGACGTGGCCGAGGGATTGGTAGAAAACGCGCCCCGTCCCCCAGGTCTTCGTCCAGGCGACGGGCATGGTGACGACTCGGCCCTCGTGCGCGTAGGCCGTGTCGGCGAGGACGTGCACGGCCGGGTCGACGAGCAGGTAGTATTGCTCCGATGAATACGCGAACTCCGCCGGAAGGCCGGCGGTGACCGGGTGCGCGCGGTCGGTCACGCGCACGACATAATCGCCGATATGCGGATGGCCGACGAAGTGGCCGCCGACCATCCACTCGTAATCGAGGCGGCCGCGGAAGGCGTCGCCCATGCCGCCGTGGATGCCGGCGAGGCCGACGCCGGAGCGCACCGCGGCGACGAGACCTTTTTCCTGCTCGGGCGTGAGCTGGCCCATCGTCCAGCAGGGGAAGACGAGCGCGTAAGTCTTGAGCTTGTCGGCGTCGGCGAGCGGTTCGAGGGTGGAGACGATCTCCGGCTCGAGGCCGTGCGCCTGAAGGTCGGCGGCGAAGAGCCGGACGATTTTCTCGGGCGAGTGGCCTTCCCAGCCGCCGTGGAGGAAGAGAACTTTTTTCATGGGGAACGGAGCGGGCGCGCGGGGCGCGGCCCGCATCATTCCGGGCACGGACGGGGGAACAAGTTCAGAAGATCGTGGGCGCGGGGATCTCGGCGGCGGGCAGCTCGACGAGGAAGGTGGCTCCGCGGCCCTCCCTGCTCTCGCACCAAACGCGGCCGCCGAGGCGTTGGACGAGCTCCTTCACGATGGAGAGGCCGAGGCCGGTGGAGGGTTCGCCGGCGGTGGGACGGGCGCTGAGGCGGGTGTATTTTTCAAAAAGCCTCGGCATCTCGTCGTCGCGCACGCCTGGGCCCTCGTCGTGCACGCAGACGCGGGCGAAGCCGGCGGCGGGGGCGCGTGCGGCCGCGAGGTGGACGGTGGCGCCGGGAGGCGAGTATTTGACCGCGTTGGAGACGAGATTGTCGACGATCTGGCGAAGGGCGGCACGGTCGGCGTGCACGGCGAGTCCGGGCTCGGCGGCGGAGTAGTGCAGCCGGATGTTTTTTCGTCGGGCGGCGGTTTCGAAGGCGGCGATCGCCTCGGGGAGGGCGACGTCGAGAAGGATGCGTTCGGGGTGGAGGCGGCGCGCGCCGGATTCGAGGGCCTGCACGTCGAGGAGGTTGCCGATGAGGTGCGTCATGCGTTGCACCTGGGCCTCGATGCGTTCGATTGCGTCGGCCCGGGCGACGGGGTCGTCGAGCCGCAGGAGCTCGAGGGAAAGGCTCAGGCTCGACAGCGGATTGCGGAGGTCGTGGGCGGCCATGCGCATGAGGCCGGTTTTTTCCTCGTTGAGACGGGCGAGGCGGTCGCGGGAGTCTTCGAGCTCGGCCTGGAGCCGGAGCCGCTCCGAAAGCTCGCGGCGCAGGCGGCGGTTGTGCCAGATCACGGCCGAGACGACGGCGAGGGCGACGATGCAGGCGACCGCGAACCAGCGGACGGCGCGGCGCCAACTGACGACCGCGCCGGTTTCCATGTGCACGTAGGGGGCGACCAGCGTCTGTCGGGTCCGGTGGTCCAGCGAGGCGATGGCGGCGTCGAGCGCGCGGTGCAAGGCCGGCTGGTCGCGGCGGACGGCGAACCGAAGCTGGAAAGAGTAGGGCCCGACGCCGGCGATTTTCAGGCCGGTGAGACCTTCCTTGCGGATGAGGTGCGCGGCGGTGACGAGGTTCGAGAGGACCGCGTCGGCTTTGCCGGTGGCGACGAGACGGAGGCCTTCCGCGACCGTGGAGCAGTCGACCAGCTCCACCTCGGGAAAATCGCGGCGCAACGCGAAGGTGGGGGCGTAGTCCCTGACCGCGGCGACGCGGCGACCGACAAGCAGCGAAAAATCGTCGAAATCGGGTCCGTCGACGCGCGTGATGATGCCGATGGGGAAAGAGAGGTAGGGGCGGGTGAACAGAAAGTGTTCCGCGCGTTCGGCGGTGATCGCGGTGCCGGTGAGCACCCAGACTTCGCCGTCGAGAGCGCGCCGATAGGCGTCGGGCCAGTCTTGCGCTTCGACCGCGACAAACTCCACGTCGAGACGCTTGCCCAGGGCGCGAAGGACATCCGCGTCGAGCCCCGAGAAGCGGCCCGCCTCGTCGCGATAGGAAAAGGGTTCCCATTGCGGATCGTAGGAAAAGGCGATGCGCGGGTGGGCGGCGAGCCAGGCGCGGTCGGCGGAATCGAGCGGAAGCTCCGCGGCGCGGGCGCAAACCGCGAGCGCGAAGGCGAGAACGATAAGGGCGAGCCGACCCATAAGCCGGCCTCGTATGATGCAGAAGTCGTGCTCCCGCTCAATGTCTTGCATTATGCGCCCGGAAACGGGCGGGCGGCCAGATCCCGAGAGGGGGCTCCCGGAGGCGGGAGACGCCGGGCGCTCAACCGCGCTGCCGGACGGCCTCGAAGAGCGTGATGATGGTGGCCATGGCGACGTTGAGCGAATCGGCCTGGCCGGCCATGGGGATGCGCACGCGGGCGTCGGCCTCGCGCAGCCAGTAGTCGCTCAGTCCGTATTGTTCGCTGCCCATCACGATCGCGAGCGGGCCGCGCAAATCGGTGTCGGTGTGGAGCTGCGTGGCGGCGGGGGTGGTGGCGACGGCGCGGATGCCCTTGGCGCGCAGCCACTCGCGGACCTCCTCGCTGCCGGCGATGACGACCGGCACGGAGAAGAGCACGCCGGTCGAGGCGCGCACGACGTTGGGGTTGAAGAGGTCGGTCACTGGATCGCAAACGATGAGCGCGTCGGTGCCTGCGGCGTCGGCGCTGCGCAGGATGGTGCCGAGGTTGCCGGGTTTCTCGATGGCCTCGACGACGAGAAGGAAGGGGGCGCGCGCGGAGCCGGCGGACGCGGCGGCGGCCTTTTCGGCGAGGAGCGCGTCGAGGTCGGCGAGGGTTTTTCGCCACTGCGGGGCGACGGCGAGCAGGCCGTCGGGGCGTTCGCGGTAGGCGACCTTCGCGAAGGCGTCCTTCGAGAGACGAAACACTTTCGCTCCCGCGGCCTGCGCGTCGGCGATGAGCGCGGGCTCGTTGCCCTGGCCGCCGGGATACCAGTCGGGGCAGATGTAGAGCTCGGTGAATCGGATGCCTTTGTCCAAGGCGCGGCGGATCTGGCGGTAGCCCTCGACGAGAAACACGCCGGCTTCGTCGCGCGGACGACGATCGCGCAGCTTCACGAGCTGTTTCACGCGCGGGTTTTGAAGACTGGAGATCTGCTCGACCAAAGACATGGGCCCACGAAACACACGAAAGGACACGAAAAGAAAATCCTCTTCGCCCGCCCTTTCGTGTGTTTCGTGTGTTTCGTGGTTAAGAAAAACAAGTTCAACGACCGTCCCTTCGCCTATCACACCGAGCTCGAGCTGGAGATCTCCACGCTCACCAACCTCGGCGTCGGGCTCGCGCGCGTGCCGCATCCCGAGGACCCGGCGGCGCGCTGGGTGGTGATGGTGCCGTTCACGCTGCCCGGCGAGCGCGTGCGGGCGCGGATCTTTCGCAACCACAAGAACTACTCCGAGGCGGATCTCGTGGAGATTCTGCAAGCCTCGCCCGACCGCATCGCGGAGCCGCCCTGCCCGCTTTTCGGCCGCTGCGGCGGTTGCCAGTATCAACACCTCGCCTACCCGGCTCAGCTCGAGTGGAAACGCCGCCAGGTGGAGGAGCTGTTGAAGCACATGGCGGGGATCGAGTTTCCGGTCTCGCCGGTGGTCGGCTCGCCCAAGCAGTTCGGCTACCGTTCGAAGATCACGCCGCATTTTCATCCGCCGCGCGAAGCGGCTGACGCGGCGGAGATGCCGATCGGGTTTCTGCGTCAGGGCACGCGTTTCGACATCGTGGACGTGCCGCGTTGTCCGATCGCGACCGACGCGATCAACGTCGAGCTGACGGCGGCGCGAGCCCGCGTGCGCGCCAAGGCCGCGGCGGGCGAATACAAGCGCGGCGCCACGCTGCTCCTGCGCGAGGCCTCGGGCGCGGTGACGACCGACTACGACGCGGTGATCACCGAGACCGTGGCCGACCCGGGGCGGCCCGACGCGGCGCCGCTGCGACTGCGTTTTCTCGCGCGGGATTTTTTCCAGAACAACCCCTTCATCCTGCCGGCCTTCACCGCCTACGTGCGTGCGCAGGCGGCGGCGAGCGGGGCGCGTTTCCTCGTCGACGCCTACTGCGGCAGCGGTCTCTTCGCGCTCGTCTGCGCGCGCGCCTTCGAACGCGTGGCGGGCGTGGAGATCAGCGAGAGCAGCGTGGCCTTTGCGAAGCAGAACGCGGAGCTCAACGGCATCGCGAACGCGACCTTCCTGGCGGGCGACGCGTCGGCGATCTTCGCGGGGTTGGAGTTTCCCTCCGCAGAGACGGCGATGGTGATCGACCCGCCGCGCAAGGGTTGCGACGAGGCGTTCTTGTCGCAGCTTTTCGAATACGGGCCGAAGGTCGTGGTCTATGTCTCCTGCGATCCCGCGACGCAGATGCGCGACCTGCGCGCCTTCGCCGCGGCGGGCTACGCGGTGACGGCCGTGCAGCCCTTCGACCTCTTCCCGCAGACGCGTCACCTCGAGTGTGTGACCACGCTGCGACGAGGCTGAGGTTGGCCGATCCGAGAACAGCCACAAAAGGCGCAGAAGGCGCAAAAAAGGCGTCGGATCGATTCTGCGTTTTTTGAGCCTTCCGTGGCCATCGCCGCGGTTTTACGACGCGTAGACTTTTCGCGGCTGGCGCCGGGGCGGGGGACGGTTTTGCTCGCGGGCCGTCCATGTTTTCGTTGACCGGCTTTCTCGATGACACGCTCGGGCTCGCGCACCCGCTGACCTACCTCGTGCTCTTTCTCGCGTCCTCGCTGCTGCTCGTGTGGCGGCTCGAGGCGATGCTCGAGCGCGGACTCGAGGGCACCGCGCTCGGCGCGCTCGTGATGCCGATCTGCTCCGGCCTCGGGAATTTGCTGTTCGTCGTCGTGGCGCGCGAACGCGGCGTGCCGGCGGAGGAGGTCGCGGTGAACGCGCTGGGCAACAATCTCACCAACTTGCTTCTGATCGTGCCCGGCGTGGGTTTGTTCGTCGCGCTCAGTTTGCGCGCGCCGAAGACGACCGTGGGCGGGGCCGCGAAGGGCGGGAGGAAAAAGAGCGGCGGGAAAAAGGGCGGCGCGGACGCGGAGACGCAGACGCGGCTGCACGCGCTGGCGCTCTACCTCACGCTCGGCGCGGCGGCGGCTTTCGCGTTGATCTCCTGGGCGCTCGGCCTCGACGGGAAACTCGACCGCGGAGACGGCCTCGCGTTGATCGGGCTCTTCGTGCTTTGGCAGGGTTTTCATCTCTACGACGTGCGGAAGCATCAGATCACGCAGCGGCGGAGTTTTTCGCCGTGGATCTTCGTCGACGTGGGGCTCGCGCTCCTCGCGGCGTGGGTGATGTTGGAGAGTCTCGACTGGCTGGTGGAGTGGCTGAAGGCGCGCCCGGCGGGCAGCCTCGGCGCGGAACATCTCGGCTGGGTGACGGCGTGGTTGATGGTGCTGCCGAACGCGGCGCTCGCGGCCTACTACGCGTGGCGCGCGCGGGCCGACATCGTGTATTCGTCGCAGGTGGGGGACGGGCACATCTGCATCCCGCTCTGTCTCGGGCTGGCGGCGGTGCTGACGCCCTTCGCGCCGCCGGCGTGGTTCGGGGGCGCGATGCTCCTGCTCGCGGGCGCGGCGGTTTTCCACGCCTTGGTGGTGGCGGTGTTCGGCGGTCTGCCTCGTCTGCTCACGCTGCCGCCGATCGCGGCCTACGTGTGGTGCCTGCGCGAGGGTTTGTCGTGAGCAAGACGATATCTAATCGGGCGCGAATTCGGTGACGGCCCACCACGGGCCGGTGGCGCGTCCGAGGGCGGCGGACCAATACCAGGCGGAGATGTCCGTCCAGCGACGGCCGTCGGCGCCGAGGATGCGTTCGCGAACACGCAACACGTCGTTGCCGCGCGTGGCTCGGAGCTCGGCCCATTCGACGCCGTCGATCTGGCGGTGGATCGGACGCGGCTCGATCGTGTATCCGACGGCGCGCAGACAGTCGGCGGCGGGGTGGAGTTTGCGTGTCGGCTGGTGGACGAGGCGAAGGAGAATCGTGCGGTCGTCGGCGGTGGCGAAGACGGCGAGGCGCCCGGGAAAATCGCGGGCGAAGCGCCGTTCGCGTTCGCCGAGCGCGACGGATTGCCAGCCCGGGGAAACGAGCTCAACGGGCCAGGCTTCGTCGGATGCGACGGATGAGGGGGGCGCGTTTTCTCGGGCACGCGGCCAAAGCGGGGCGCTGGCGGCGAGGGCGGAGAGGCAGAAAAAGGCGGCGAGGGCTTTCATACGGAGGCGGTGACGCGGCGTTCGGCGAGCGCGACCACGCCGAGGGCCACGATGGCGAAGAGGACGAGTCCGACGGTTTCGTGCGCCCACGACGGGTTTGGCCAGAGACCTGTTTCGAGGCAGAAGATGAACGTCGCCCGGAGGGTGTTGGCCACGAAGACGGCGAGCGCGGCGTGACGGAAAAGCGCGAGGGTGTCGCGCGCGCCGAGGCGGAGCCGGCAGGCGAGCACGGCGGCGAGGACGAGCCCCGTCCAGAGCATGCGCAGGCCGCTGCATGGAGTGTCGACGATCACGCGTTCGCCGGCCCAGGAGAGCGTGGTGCCCGAGGCTTCGACGCGCAGGCCCCCGAGAGAGAGGAGCGGCGCGGCGAGAAAGGCGGTGAGGGCGCGGAGCGGGTAGCCGAGATAAAACTGGAGCGTCGCGACGACCGGAAGCGAGAGCGCGAGCAGCGCGGACCAGGCCAGGGCGAAGCCGCGCGGCGCGGCGGCCAGCCCGAGCGCGACGACAAAGAGAAGCGCGCGGACGAGCGTCGGCGCGAAGGGGAATGCGACGCAGTAAACGAGGAGCGACGCGGCGAGAAGCGAGTGTCGGTGCGGCGAGAGCGGTTCACGCCATGCCGCCCAAGGAGCGAAGAAGAGCGCGGCGGCGAACGCGGCGAGACCGTGTGGTTCGTCGGAACCGTCGCCGAGACGGAGAACAAGCCAGCGCAGCACCGGCCAACCGCCGAGGAGCAAGGCGAGCACGGCGGCGGCGCGGGTGGAAAGGAGGGTGTGGAGGAGAGTCACGAAGGGCGAGGTGCAGGCAGGGCGCGATCGCTGGGCGCGCCGCGGCGGAGAGGCGAAGCGGAGAGGCACGGACGGCGGGTCCAGCGATCCCGTCCCGCCTTCAGGCGACGCGCCGCCGCGGACGGAGAGCGAAAACGGCCAGCGTGCCGGCGATGAGGAGCAGCCCGGCGGTTCCCGGTTCGGGGGCGACGCCGATGCCATTCCCCACGGCGTGGTGAGACACGCCTTCGGGCAGGGGCAGCGGCTGGGTGACGGTTTCCAGATCGGGCGTCGTGCGGCGGACAACTTCATCGACCGCGACGAAGGACGTGTAGGCGGTGAGCAGCTCGTGTTCCAGTCCGAGCGTGGTGATGGCGGAGACGAGCTCGGGAGTTTTGCGAAGGGCGAGCTCGTCGGAGAGGGCGGCGACGCGGGTGCGCGCCCAGAGCCGGGAGAGGGTTTCGGCGGGCACGGTCGTGGCCTGGGCGAAGGGCAGCTCGGAGACGAAGGGACGGCCTGCGCCGCCGGAGCGTCCGGAGAGCCGAAGGCGCCCGGCGCGGTCGCCGTCCCATTTGCCGAAGAGGACGACGGGGCGTTGGGCGAAGACGTCGGGCAGCGAGGCGGGTTCGACATCGCGGACCGCGACGTCGTCGAAATGCGCGGAGACGCCGGTGAGGACGGGCGAGGCGATCATGTCGGCGAAGCGCGAGGCCTCGGTTTCCGCGAACACGGTGTCGGTGACGATGAAAGGTTCGCCCTGGCCGGCGCGGGCGAGGCTTTCGATGAGGTGGCGGTTGACGCCGGAGCCGACGCCGAAGGCGAAGACGTTGCCGCGGCCGAGGTTTTGGCGGATGAGCGCGAAGGCCTCGGATTCGACGGCGACGTAGCCGTCCGTAATGACGGAGATGATACGCGAGGTGTTTTCGTGCGGACGGGGAATGGAGAGGGCGTGACGGAGCGCGGGCAGAAGTTCGGTTCCGCCTCCGCCGTGGCGGCCGCCGAGGAAGGCGAGGGCTTTGGCGAGGTTGGTCGGCGTGGCGGGCAACGGAGAGGCGGAGAGCGTCGCGCTGCCGCCCGAAAAGAGCAGAACGTTGAAGGTGTCGGTCGGGCGGAGCACGGGCAGGAGCCGGCGAAAGAGATGCTTGGCGGTGTCGAGCGGGAACCCGTGCATCGAGCCGGAGACGTCGACGATGAAAACGTAATCGCGCGGCGGCGTGGCGGCCGGGGCGGGACGCGCGGGCGGCTGGATCATCGCGAGGAAGTAGCGGTCGCCGCGGGCGTCGGGCGCGGCGGACACGAGGAGGCCGGCCTGGACGGCTTCGCCGGCGAGGCGGTAGCGCAGGATGAAATCGCGGTTGGACGGGGAGCGTTCGAAGGGATCGAGCGTGATCCGGGCCTCGGTCGGCGACGTGTAGGCGATGTCGATCTCGTGCGTGTGGGACGCGGCCTCGCGGACCGGCAGGCCGGTGGCGAGACGCAGCGTGAGCGCGAAGGAGGCGGGATCGGGTTCGCCGGCTTGAAGGTGGGGATTGGCGATCCAGCGATCGGCGGAGGCGGGCGGGCGGGGGGACTCGAGAGCGTCGATCGCGGGGCGGTTGGGGTAGCGCGGGCCGACGACGCCGGGATAGACGAATTCGTAGACGCCGTCGGCGGGCGAGAGAAGTTCGGTGTAGCGCAGCTCGACCTCGACGGTGTCTCCCGGAAGGATGTTGGCCACCGCCATGGAAAACACGTCGGGGCGATGTTGCTCGAGGAGCGATGCGGTCTGGCCGGCGGATTTCGCGGCCTCGTAGGTGGCGCGGGCTTCCTCCTTTTGCCGGATCTTCGCGCGGATGCGACGCTCGCCGACGGTCATGGTGAGCCCGTGCACGGCGGCGCGGGTGGAGCCGGGGAAAACATAGAGCGCCTCGAGCGGGACCGTGCCTTCGTTGGCGTAGGTCTGTGTGACGGTGACGTCGGCGATGACGCCGGCCACCACGGCCTCGACTCGGGTGGACTTGAGCGGAAGCGCGTCGTGGGTGGCGTCGAGGGACCGCACGTGGAAATAGGGCGAAAGCGTGCGGCCGGCGTCGGCCGCGGAGGGGCTTGCGGCAAGGCGCGGGGTGAGGGCGGCGCAGGCGAGAAGCGAGGACGCGGCCGCGGCGAGAATGCGCCGCGCGGGAAGGGATAGGGAGGTGATCATAGCAGGAAGGAAGGGAGGCGCAGGGGCAGCGCGGAGAGGATGGGCACGAGCCAGTGCAGGAAGGGTTCGGCGAGAAGGCCGCCCAGGATGCAGAGCGGGATGAGGAGCCGGGCGATGCGCAACGCGCGCGCCGGTTCGGGCAGCTGGCGGATCAGCGCGTGGGAGACGGAGGCGTCGCGGGTTTTCATGCGCGGCAGAGTGCACGCGGCGTATGAAGCGCGTGTGAAGGGACGATGAACTCGGGATGAAGAACACCGTGTTTGCGCGGGCTCCGGAAAACGAAACGCCGGCCGCGTGGACGAATGTTCGTGGTATGAACACCGATCCGTGGCGGCCGGCGTGGAGAACAGGCAACAGGAGGCGAGGCGTGCCTCTTCCACTCAGACGGTTCGAGGATTGCGAAAACGGATTCGCGCGAGGCGGCGGGAGTTAGACGAGGGAGACAAAACAAACCGCCTCGGCGCGCGGACGTCGGATGACGAGCGCACACCGAGGCGGGGACGGAAAAACTCGAAAGGAAAAACCCGGGCGACGCGACACGGTGCGGGGTGGTGTCGCGTCGCCGTGCGGGGAAAAGCGCGATGCGCGCAAAGCCCGGCGTTCAGGCGAGCACGGGGCTCAGCTCGTGCGCGCGAATGTCGTCGGACGAACGCGTGCGAAGCGCGTTGGTTCCCCGCTTGCGAAGCATCCGGTCGAGTTTGTCGATGAGGAGCTTGATCGAGAGGTAGGCGTTTTCCGTGGTGACGGATGCGGTGAGATCGGGCCCGGCGATCTCGATGCGTCCTTTCGCGGTGAATACGCGCGAGCGGCCGCGGAGGTCGCGCTCGACGTCGATGCGGAGGCGGACGATGTCCGGCTCGTGACGGAAGAGCCGCTCTGCCTTGCTCTCGATCGCGATCTTCATGGCGTCGGTGAGCCAGAGGTGGATGCCGCGGAGGATGAGCTTGGAATCGTTGGAGGCGGGGATGTGGGTCATGTCGTTTTTCATGGGGGGTGTCGCTTGCTTGTGTGGTCCCTCGTGGCGCGGGGCCTCGGAGACCTGAGTTGGGTTTTGTTTCAGGTGGCGCGTCATGGGCGGACGCGCCGGAAATCGAGGCGGGAAGCGGACACGCGGCGCGGCGTCCGCTTCGTCTTGAGGTTGCCGTCTATCGGCCCTGTTGCGCCGGCTTCGGGCGCTTGGCGGCGCGTGAGAGGCGCGCCGGATCTTAACGGAAAGGCAACTGCGCGCTCACTCCGCCGATCGGGCGGCATAGACGGCAACCGTTTGTCGCGGTTGGTATCGTCGAAGGGTGTGAGCGGTGGCGCGCATGGGACATGGTAAGGATCGCCGCGGGGTGAACATTGTCAAGTTATCCGAGGCTGGTCGCGCGGGGTTTCGTCTCACCTGGCGCGCGACGAGGCGAGCGGCGGACGGATCGCGAACAGGCGTTCAGACGACCGGCGTGTTGGCGAGGGTGAGCGTGGCGCGGGCGCCGCCGGCGGGGTGGTTCTCCAGGCGGATTTCGCCGCCGTGGAGGTGCGCGACCTCGCGCACGAAACTCAGGCCGAGGCCGCTGCTTTTCGCGCCGGAGTCGGGGCGTGGCAGCGAGTAGAAGCGTTCGAAAAGACGCGACACGGCGTAGTCGGGCAGGCCGGGGCCGGTGTCGTCGACGGTGATGACGGCGCCGTCGGACGCGGCGCGAAGCGCGAGCGTGATCGAGCCGCCGGCGGGCGTGAACTCGAGGGCGTTCTGGAGGAGGTTGCCGATGGCCTGGTCGAGGAGGAAACGTTCGCCGACGACGGTCGCGTCCTCGGGGGCGTCGAGTGCGGCGGAGATGTTGCGCGCGCGGAGCATGGGCTCGAGCGAGGCGAGTCGTTCCTCGAGAAGCGGCCGCAGCGCGATCGGCGCGGGATCGACGAGACCGCGTCTGGCCTCGACCGCGGCGAGTTGGAGGAGACGTTCGACGATGGTCTGGATGCGCGCGGATTCGGTGAGGAGGTTTTGGAGAAAACGCGCACGCTGCGGCGCGGGCATCGAGGCGTCCTCGGCCAACAACTCGGCGGCGCCGCGGATGGCGGCGAGCGGGGCTTTGATTTCGTGGGCGAGCGCCTGCGTGTAGCGTTCGACGTGAGCTTTGCCCTCGAGGGCGGCACGCATCTCGTCGAAGGCGCGGCGGAGCTCGCCGACTTCGCGGCCGGCGAAACGTTTCGGAAGCGAGGCGGGGCGGCCGTCGCGCACGGCGCGCGCGTAAGCGGTGAGTTTTTCGACCGGCGTGGTGATCCAGAGCGAGAAGGCGAGGCCGGTGGCGATGACGAGTCCGCCGCCGAGCAGACCGGCGACGATCACCTTCGTGCGCACGGCGGCGACGAGGGCGTTGATGTTGGCGGTGGGTTTTCCGAGCGAGAGCACGCCGACGATGCGTTCGCCGCGGCGGATGGGCGCGGCGACGTGGATGACGAGCGAGGATTCGTCCTCGGGATCGAGGCGCGTGGCGCGCGCGCCGTAGCGGCCGCGGAGCGTGAGGAGCACGTCGTTCCAGCGTGAGTAATCGCGGCCGACTTCGTGGCCGTCGTCGGAGTCGTAGAGCACGATGCCGGCGGCGTCGGTGAGATAGACGCGCAGGTCGACGGCGGTTTTGTGGAAGGTGTAGATCTGCGCGTCGAGGGGGCGCGCGACGGCGGCGTCGAAGGCGCGCCGCAGCGGTTCGACGTCGATCGTGTCGTCGTCGCGCACGTGCGTGTCGGCGACGGCGGCGAGGTAGGCCGCGGTGTCGATGAGCGTGGCCTCCATCGACTCGAGGTAGCGCGGGCGGATGGCGCCGAGGATGGAGGTGAAGAGGTAAACGTAGCCGCCGCCGATCAGCAGGAGGTAGACGAGAAAGATGCGGGTGCGGATGGTCACCGGGGGAAGGGGCGGTGACCGAAAACTGAAGAGACGAGTCGCGCGGGAAAGCCGGAAAACGCGGAACGCGGCGAACTCACACCGCGGCGCGGCGGGCCTCGAGTTCGCGCCGGATCGCGTGCATCTCGGACGGGCCGAGGCGGTAGAAGGCGAGCAACACGAGGCAGGTGGCGAAGAAGGCGCAGGGCGCGAGCGAGAAATAGACGCGCAGGCGAAGGATGGCCTCGGGGTTTTGCGCGGCGCCGAGCGCCTGGTCGAAGCCGGTCGCGACGAGCACGAGACCGGAGAGCGTGAAGGTGATCGAGGCGGCGAGCTTGTGGACCCAGCCGGAGACGGCGCCGAACATGCCTTCGCGGCGTTGTCCGCAGCGCAGTTCGTCCTCGTCGCAGACGTCGGCCTTCATCGAGTGGAGCAGCACCCAGAAGCCGGAGGACGCGGGCACGAGGAAGACCGGCAGGGCGAGCTGCCAATACGGATGCGCGGGATCGAAGAGGACCCACTTGAGCACGCTCGCGACGAGGCCGGAGCCGAGGCAGAGACGCATGGCGTTGGACTTGCCGAAGCGTCCGGCGGTCCAGGTGACGACGGGGATGGAGACCCACGCGATGGGCAGGCTGACGGACGCGGTGAGCCCGAGCATCATGGCGGCCTGCTTCGTGTCGCCGCCGAAGACGTGGTAGGTGTTCACGTAGATGCCGAGGGCGTTGAAGGTGTTTACGCCGAGCACCATGCAGACCGAGATGCCGAGGATGACGCGAAACGGCACGCTGACGAGGGTGGCGCGCGCGGAGGGGAGGAGCGGCATCTTCGGCTGGCGTTGCGCGAGTTTCTGGTAGCGCTCGCGCAGGAACAGCGCGGGCGGCAGTCCGCCGAGGAGAAACATCAGGCCCATGCCGACGCCGACCCAGCGCATGCCGGTGAGCGTGTCGGGAAAGATGTCGAGCTGCGCGAGCTTGAAGGCCCAGGCGATGATGAGCGAGGTGAGCGTGGCGAAGAGGGCGCGCGCGGCGGTGACGCGCGTGCGTTCGTGGTAGTCGGGCGATAGCTCGAGGCTGAGGCTGAAGAAGGGGACGCTGAAGACCGTGAAGCAGGTGTAGAAGAGCAGCGAGGTGACGAGAAACCATCCGGCCGCAAAGGTCGTGTCCGCCGAGGCGGGCACCATCCAGATGAGCGGGAAGCTGAGCGCGGAGAGCACGGCGCCGGCGGCGATGAAGGGGCGGCGGCGACCCCAGCGCGAACGGCTGTTGTCGGAGATCGACCCCATCACGGGATCGGTGAACGCGTCCCAAAACCTCGCGAGCATGTGCATCGTGCCGATGACCGCGGGGTTCACGCCGAGCACGATGTTGAAGATCGGGTTGGCGAGGTTCTTGAGCGATTCGACGCCGAGGTTGTAGGGCACGCCGCCGACGCCGAAGGCGGCGAGCTGGTGGACGCGCAGCCGATCGTGGGGGGCGGCGGGCGCGGCCGAGGCGGGCGATGCCGGTGTCGCGGACGGGGCGGCGGGGGAGATGGAAGACATGTCCGGGATCAGGCGGCGACGTGGGCAGGTTCGGTTTGCTCGATGCGGTCGAGGGCGGCGCGCACGTCGTCCCAGGGCAGCTCCTGCGGCAGGAGGTCCGAGCGCGCGGAGAGCGCGGCGGCGACGCCCGCGCCCTGGCCGAGCGCGACGGCGTTGCCGGTGACGCGGTAGCTGGAGTGGGCGAGGAAATCGCCGCTGATGCAGCGCCCGGAGAGGAGCAGGCCGTCGACGTCGCGCGCGACGAGGGCGCGCAGCGGGATGTCGTAGGGAAGCGTGCGGGTGTGGTTGGCGGCGTCGTAGGCCTTGCCGGTCCCGCGCGCGGTGTGGTGCACGTCGATGCCGAAGCGCGCGTGGCAGACGGCGTCGGGGTGGCGGACGCCGGCGACGAGATCGGCCTCGCTCACCGTATACAATCCGTGGATACGACGTCCCTCCCGCACGCCGATCTGCGCGCCGGTGGCGACGACGCGGAGGCCGGCCCACGGCGCGCCGAGCGAGCGGAGGGCCTCGACGAGGTGGTGGATCTCGGCGCGGGCGTGGAGCGTGGCCCGGGTGATGTCGGAGGCGTCGAGGGCGGAGGCGTCGTATTCGTGGTTGCCGATGAAGGCGAAGAAGTCGTCGCGGATGCGGAAGAGGATGGGCGCGGTGTAGGACGGGACCACGCCGGCGCGGCGGAACTCGGCGAGGAGGCGCTCCTTGGGTTCGCGCAGGCCGCCGCCGATGAAGTCGGGGATGTCGCGCGCGTGCACGCCGGTGACGAGCGCCATGAGGCTCATGGGCTGGCACTCGCCGGTGCCGGGACGGCCGAGGTCGAAACCGCAGCCGGCGAGCGCGGCGAGGTCGCCGTCGCCGGTGGCGTCGACGAAGCAGCGCGCGCTCCACGCCTCGCGTCCGCTCTTCGACTCGGTGAGGAGCGAGACGAGCCGGCGACCTTCGCGCACGGCGGAGACGACGCGGGTGTGGAGGCGGATTTCCACGCCGGAGCGCAGGGCGAGCTCCTCGAGGAGGAGCTTCATCTGCTCGGGATCGTAGGCGAAATTTCCGCCGCCCTCGACGCGGGGGACGCGGGCGCCGCGCCGGTCGAGCTCCTCAGTGATCTCGCGCATGATTCCGCGTTTGCCCTGCGCGTCGATGATCCAGGAGAGCAGCCCGGAGGTCCACACGCCGCCGAGGCAACCCTGCGCCTCGACGAGGGTGACGCGCGCGCCGGTGCGGGTGGCGGCGAGCGCGGCGGCGATGCCGGCCGGGCCCGCGCCGGCGACGATGACGTCGGTGGCGCGGGCGAGGGGGATGTCGCGGGCGGGTTCGTGAACGAAGGGCATGATGAAGGAATGGCGGGCGCGGGCCGAAGACCGGGGCGGCGGCGCGGCCGGAGGTGTGCGCTTGCTGGAAAGGCGTCGGGGAAAACTCAGTCGCCGATGCGGGTCTGGTCCCAGCGGCCGGTGGCGGGCGGAAAGACGGAGGCGGGCGCGGCGCGGGCGAGAATGGTCTCGCGTTCGCGGCGGAGTTGCTCGCCGAGGATGGCGTTCATCGCGGTCTGGTCGGCGTCGAGCCAGTAGAAGGCCGAGGTGATGTCGTGCGGGTAGGGACGATCGGGGTCCTGCTTCGTGCCGACCCACTGGCGGTTGGCGGCGGTGGACGCGAAGGAGTCGAGGATCGGGTCGCGGAACTCGGCGAGCAGGCTCGGCTCGAGGACGCAGGCGTAGGCGAGCACGTAGCGGAGGTTGCCGCCGGCGAGGCCGCCGGCGCGCGGCGACTGGACGCGGGTGCGCGAGGGGCTGTGGACGAAGGCCTTGAACTCGGGGCGGTAGAGGTTGTCGGCGATGTAGCGCGCGACGGCGAGGATGTTTTCGCGGACGTCGGCGCGTCCGGTGGCCTTGTGGAGCTCGATCATGCCGGTGGCGTGAAAGGCGGTCGGGAAGGAGAGCTCGCCGTGGGTGACGTCGCCGCCGGTCTGGTGGGGGCGGAGCTTGCGCATCCAGACGCCCTTGCCGGCGGCCTTGGCGAGGACGTTGTCGGCGAGGCGGTTGGCGGCGTCGAGGTAGCGCTTGTCGGCGGTGGTGCGCCAGGCGTCGAGCAGGTTGACCAGCGTCCAGCCCGGCTCGCGGGCGGTGATGTAGTTGAATTTTGGATTCGTGAGGAGCGGATGGGCGAAAAGGCGGTCGACGACGGCGCGGCCGGTCTCGAGCGAGCGGGGGTCGCCGGTGAGCTCGTGGTGGAGGAAAAACGACGCGACGCGCGTGTGGCCGGGCGTGCTGGAGCCCTCGAGGAAGATGGCGTCGCTGTCGTTGTAGTTGGGCAGTCGCATGCCGTGGTTTTCACCGGGCTTGTAGTAGCCGCCGGTGTGGCCGACGGAGTGCTTGTAGTTGAGCCCGACGCGCCCGGCGTCGACATGGCGGCGGACGACGTCGACGTCGCGACGGTGCGCGGTCTGGCGGACGGCCTCGCGGAAGAAATCGGGATTCTGGAACCGGATCGCCTGGCGGAAGAGGTTGGCCGGGAGGTCGTATTCGTGGTTGCACCAGTTGTATCGACGCTCCCCATACCAGTCGCCCCAGTTGAGGAGGCCATACCAGCGGTTTTCGGCCTGCTGGTCGAAGTAGGAGCGGGCGGTGTCGAGGAAGGCCTGGTCCCAGTCGTCGAAGAGGCCGCCGGAAAGGGGGGGAAGCATGGGCGTGGCGACGCGCGTGGAGTTGAAGTAGTCGAGCGGCGGGAAGACGACGGGTTGGACGAGAAGGGCGCGGGCGGCGGAGCGGGCGGTGTCGGCGTCGGGCGCCCAGCCGAGGAAGAGGCGGTGGGATTTTTCCACGCCCTGGCGCAGCTCGTAGTCGCCGGTGCGGAGGTAGTAATACCAGACCTGCTCGTTCTCGCGCTCGGCGTAGGGATTGCGGCCGCGGTGGTCGCGGAGGCGCGGGAAGAGATCGATGTCGAAGCCGTCGGCGGTGGCGGTGAAGGCCTTGGGCCATTGTTGCCAAAAATCGGATACGGCGGCGAAGGCGACGGGGCGGCGCGGGGCGTTGGCGTCGACGCTCGCGGAGGCCGGCGGCGTGGCGAGGAGCAGCCCTTCGGCGCGCTGGCCGGAGCGATGGGCGTCGACGGACCAGGCGTTGTCCTCGTGTTGGAAGAGTCGCTGGCCGGGCGCGAGCGTGGCGGACTCGACGAGCAGTTCGGGCGCGGAGGCGAAGCGCACGGGAATGCCGGCGGCGCGGAAGCGCTGCATCTCCTGGGCGCGGTTCTCCTCGTCGTCGCCGCTGATGACGGCGAGCGAGTGGTCGATCTCGACGTGCGTGGCGCCGGCGTGGAGGGTGAGGAGGACGTCGAAGCGGCCGTAGCCGCGCGGGCGTTTGTCGGAGCGGTGGAAACCGACGGCGCGGAGCGTGACGCGCAGCGGACCGGATTCGAGGACCTCGAGCGTGTCGATGCGCGCGGGAAGTTCCTCGTCGTCGGTGGCGACGAGTCGGGACACGGCGAACACAAAGGGGCGTTCGCCGGCGAGGCCGAGGCGCGCAAGCGCGGTGGCGCGGTCGATCGAGAAGGTGAAGGCGCCGCCGCTTACGGTGATCGAGGAGTCGCCGGCGGAGCGGGTGAGCGCGAGCGGCGCGGGCGCGGCGGGGCGCGGGGCGTTTTTGCGGAGCGCGACGGCACGGGTGGCGCCGGGGGCGGGGGGCGGGCAGACGACCTGGGCCCAGCGGACGGAGCCGTCGGGCCAGCGCGAGAGGGCGCGCCATTGTTGCGGAACGGCGCGTCCGTCGTCGGCGACGAAGGCGTCGGCGGGCGTGGCGAGCGAGCCTTGGGCGAAGGGGATGCTGAAAGCGATGGGCGCGGGGTGGCCGGGCTCGGCGAAGGTGCGCAGCGCGACGGGTTCCGCCGCGGGTTTCGAGGCCGGGGCGGCGGCGTGAGCGGAAACGGCGGCGAAAGGCGCGAACGCGGCGAGCAGCGCGAGGAGGCCGGGGCGGCGCGCGAGGGCGCGGCGGGAAAAGAAGCTCATTGGTAGGATTCGTTCTCGCCGAGGACGCTGAAGTAGCAGCCGGAGTTCATGTAGTCGGTCTGCGTCGTGTTGACGTGTTCGGTGAAGTAGGCGGCGTCCTTGGGGGCGACGTGGAAGTCGGCGAAGAGCACGTTGGCGCGGTTGCCGTGCCGGAGGTGGACGCGTTGGTTGCGCGTGGAGCTCGGCGTGGGGTTGATGCCGTAGCCCTGGGTGGGGTGTCCGTTGGCGATGGAGGCGTCGATCCAGATGCTGTCGGCGACGAGGAAAAAGTCCGAAGGCGAGCGGATCGAGGAGGCGAGGTTGTCGCGTTCGCGATCGGTGCCCCACTTGCCGCCGGGGGGCATCCATATGCGCATGCCGTAGGTCTGGCCGCCGGTGTTCTCGATTTTCGCCGTGGCCTCGGAGTCGCGCGAAGGGAAGGCCGAGGGGCAGTAGAAGACGTCGCGATCCTTCACGATGCCTTGGCGAAGGAGGCGCGAGGTCCAGTAGCGGAGCGTTTCGCTGGGCTCGGCGGCGGGGGCGAGGTTGCGCGGAGGGAGGCGGTCCTTGTTGTCCACCGAGAACACGGCGAGGGCGGCGCCGATCCCGCGGAGATTGCCGATGCAGCGCGAGGTTTGCGCGTGCCGGCGGACCTTGCCGGCGACCGGGATGAGGATCGCGGCAAGGATGCCGATGATGGCGATCACCGTGAGCAGCTCGATCAGGGTGAAGGCGCGCCGAGGGCGGGGACGGGGATGGGTGGGCATGGCGGGGCGACCGGGGGGTTTCGGGG